>Ga0315535_1000059_pt1 | contig 62456 bp, 47 predicted proteins | sample SalMarSW160220MG_2_FD_203092 | JGI IMG/M metagenome (GOLD analysis project Ga0315535, IMG submission 203092) | Salt marsh sediment microbial communities from the Plum Island Ecosystem LTER, Massachusetts, United States - Salt Marsh Sediment SW1602-20 ... | reverse complement strand
GCCTGCCGACCCCAGACTACTACAGCAAGCCCGAGTACAAGGACCTGCGCGACCAGTACAAGGCGCACATCGCGAAGCTCTTCGAGCTGACGGGCGTCAGCGCTCCCGACGCGGCCAAGAAGGCGGATGCGGTCCTCGCCTTCGAGACATCGCTGGCGGCGCACTCCCTGGTTCCGGTGCAGATGCGCAACCCGGAGAACCAGTACCACTTCGTGACCGTGGCCGAAGCCAACAAGATCACGCCCCACTTCAACTGGGCCACGTTCTTCAAGGCGCAGGGCGTGGACGTCGGCAAGGGCTTCTCGCTGTCGCAGCCGAAGTTCTTCGCCCAGATGGACCACATGCTGGCCACGACGCCGGTGGATGCCTGGAAGGACTACCTGTCGTACCACGTCATCGCCGACGGGGCGCCGTACCTGTCTCAGGCGTTCCAGGACGAGGCCTTCGCGTTTAACGGCCAGACTCTCGCCGGACAGCCCGAGCAGGAGCCGCGGTGGAAGCGTGTGCTCCACACCGTCAACCGCGGCATGGGCCAGGCCCTCGGCCAGCTCTACGTCGCCCAGTACTTCCCGCCGGAGGCCAAGGCCCGCGCGGAGGAGCTCGTCACCAACGTCCGCAACGCCCTCAAGGAGCACATCGAGAACGTCGACTGGATGAGCAACGCCACCAAGCAGAAGGCGCTGGCGAAGTGGGACAAGTTCCTCCCCAAGATCGGCTACCCGGACAAGTGGCGGGACTGGTCGGGCCTGACCATCACGCCGGACAACTACTACGGCGACGTCATGGCGGCGGCGAAGTTCAACTACGAGTACAACATCAACAAGATCGGCAAGCCCACCGACCGCCACGAGTGGGGAATGACGCCGCAGACGGTCAACGCCTACTACAATCCCAGCGACAACACGATCAACTTCCCGGCCGCGATCCTGCAGCCGCCGTTCTTCTACGCCAACGGCGACGACGCCATCAACTACGGCGGCATCGGCGCGGTCATCGGACACGAGTCGAGCCACGGCTTCGACGACGAGGGGAGTCAGTTCGACGGGGACGGCAACAACGTCGACTGGTGGACCAAGGCCGACCGCGCAGCCTTCATGGCACGGGCGGAGAAGCTGGTCAAGCAGTTCGACTCCTACGTGCCGCTGCCGGACCATCCGGACAAGCACGTCAACGGGCAGCTCACGCTGGGCGAGAACATCGCGGACCTGGGCGGCCTCAACGTGGCGTATACTGCTTTGCAGACGGCGCTCAAGGCCCATCCCGAGGAGGCCACCGAGAAGATCGACGGCTACACCGAGGACCAGCGCTTCTTCCTCAACTGGGCGCGGGTATGGCGCGGTAGCATCCGCGAGAAGGCTCAGCTCCTGAGGCTTAACACCGACCCGCACTCGCCGGCCCAGTTCCGGGCCATCGGCGCGCCCTCGGACATGCCGGCCTTCGCACAGGCGTTCGGGTGCAAGGCGGGTGACCCGATGGTGCGGCCGGCCGATGAGCGGGTGAAGATCTGGTAGGACGCCGGGGAGACGGTTGCGTCTCTCCCATCCTTTCGGCCCACCGACGAGGCGGCACCGCACCCAGCGGTGCCGCCTCGTTCATTCCGCCTGCGGACCGACGAGCTCGGGTCGACGGGCACGGTGCGTAGGAGATGATGCGCCCAGGCTCCGCAGGGAGTCGGCGCCCCCCCGCCGCCCATCGCCCGCCGGGCGAGGGGGTCGTATCTTGGCGGTTCCTCACACACGCTCCGAGAGTCGTCCCGTGTCCAGAATCCCAAGCAGTCCTCGCCGGACGGCGCACCCGCGCCTCCATCGGGTCCTCGTTCAGGTGCCCCTGGCCGCATGTCTCGTCGCCCTGGCCACCTTGTCGCCCCCCGCCGGAGCGCAGACTCCGGCGCCCCCCGGCCCGGCCCTCGCGGCACGCGCCGACTCGGGAGCCGAGAAGGTGCTCACCGTGGACGACTACGCGCGCTGGAGGACCATCGAGGACGAGAGCATCTCCAGCGACGGGAAGTGGGTGACGTGGGTCTACCGCCACACCAACGTTGCGCAGCGCGACGAGAAGCCCGAGCTGCACGTCCTGAACCTCGCGACGAACCAGGACGTGGTGGTCGCAAATGCATACCAGGGCGAGTTCTCACCCGACGCGCGCTGGATCGCGTACGAGGTCGACTCCCTGCCCCCGCACGGCGGCCGCGGCGGCCGGCGGGGAGGCGCGGAGGCGCCTGGAGCCCCCGAAGCGGGAGGCCGCGGGAACGGCCGGGGGCCCACCACGCTGCACCGGATGGAGATCCGCAACCTGGCCACCGGGAAGACCTGGACGTGGCACGACATGCAGTCGGCCGTCTTCGCCCACACGTCGAAGTTCGCGCTGCTGCGGAACCGGCCGGCACCGCGCGGGCGCGGCTTCGGGCGTGGCGGTTTCGGTGGCTTCGGCAGGGGCGGGGGTGGTTCCCAGCCTTCCAGCCACGGCACGGACGCCATCCTCGTCGACCTGGCCACCGGGCGGACCCAGCTCCTGGGGAGCGTAGGCGACGCCTCGTTCAACCGCACCGGTGACCTGCTCGCCTATACCGTGAACGCGACGGTGCCCGACGGGAACGGCCTCTTCGTCATCGATCTCGCCACCGGGAGCACGCGGGCCCTGGACAACGACGCGCGCATCTACGGCCAGCTGTCGTGGAACGACGCCGGCACCGGTGTGGCGGTGCTCAAGGGCAAGGAGGTGCCCAGGATGCTGGAGCGCGACAACGAGCTTCTGGTGGTGCCGGATGTGCGCGCGGCGATAGCCAGCCCGGCCCTCGCTCCCGCGACGCTCGACACGACGGCGGCAGGGTTCCCCAGGGGATGGGTGATCAGCGACCGAGCGCCCCTCACCTGGAGCCAGGACGGGGCGCGCGTGTTCCTGGGGGCCATGCCCCAGACGCCGGCAGCGGATACCGCGCGCGTCGAGGCCACCGACTCCACGGCCGACGTGGACGTCTGGCGTACCGACGACCGCTACATCCAGTCGGCGCAGATGATCCGCGCCAGGCAGGATCGCAATTTCTCGTACCGCGAGGCCTTCGACGTCGCCCAGGGCAAGTACGTGGCGCTCACCGACTCGACCATGCGCGACATCCAGATCTCCGTGGACGGCCGGTGGGGAGTGGGGACCGACGCGCGGCCGTACATCTCCGATTGGAAGCCCGCGGCCGCCGACTTCTACCGCGTGAACACGGCCACCGGCGAGCGTACGCCGATGTTCAAGGACCAGCTGACGCGGGGTGCCGCGTTCGGCATCTCCCCCGACGGCAAGAAGTTCCTGTACTGGAAGGACGACAAGTTCCAGGCGTACGACCTCGACTCGGGCACCACGACCACCCTGGGCGCCGGCGCGCCCAGCTTCGTGGACACGACGTACGACCACCCGGGCCCCAAGCCGCCGTGGGGCTTGGAGGGCTACACCAGCGACGGCAGGAGCGTCATCGTCGAGGACAGGTACGACCTGTGGACGCTCCCCCTCGACGGGCGGGGGCCGACGCACGACATCACAGACGGGTTCGGCGCGAAGAACCGCGTGAAGCTCAGCCTGGTGCGGCCGGAGCCCGTCGATCCCCTGGCGAGCCCGCAGGTGCGCACGGGCCAACTCTGGGACCTCTCGAAGACGGTGACGCTGTCGGCGTTCGGCGAGCTGACCAAGGAGGCCGGCTTCTACCGGCTGTCGAAGGGCCGGCTCAGCGAGGTCGTGTACGACGACGCGATGTACAGCAGGCCCACGAAGGCCGCCCACGCCGACGAGTTCCTGTTCACCCGACAGACGTTCGAGGAGTCCCCGGACCTTCGCGTGTCGGGGCCGGACTTCGCCAGGGCGAAGCGGATCACCGACTCCAACCCGCAGCAGGCGGAGTACCGGTGGGGTCGCGACAAGCTGTTCGACTTCACCGATCGGTACGGACACAAGCTCCAGGGGCTGCTCTGGCTCCCCGACGACTACAAGGCAGGCCAGAAGCGCCCGATGCTCGTCACGTTCTACGAGAAGAACTCGCAGATCCTCAATCGTTATCCCATGCCGGAGCTGTTGGTCAGCATGGGCCGGCCGGCCATCGAAGCCGTGAGCCGCGGCTACATCGTGATGATCCCCGACATCTACTACAACACGGGCTCGTCACACAACGACCAGCTGGACTGCGTGGAGTCCGCCACGCGGAAGGTCATCGAGATGGGCTACGCCGACGCGAAGCACATCGGCTTGCACGGCCACAGCTACGCCGGCGAGGGTGCGGCGTACATCGGCACCCGGTCGCGGCTCTTCGCGGCGGTGGGTGAGGGCTCGGGGGTCACCGACCTCTACACCGACTTCAACCAGGAGTGGGGCTGGTCGTACCAGGTGAGCGGCGGCTCCGGACAGAACGGGAACCAGTACTACATCTACGGCCAGGGTCGCTGGGGCTTCTCGCCGTGGCAGAAGCCGGAGGTCTACCACGACGAGTCGGCTCTGACGCACGCCCCCGAGGTGACGCAACCGTTCCTCATCCTCCACGGCACCGCCGACCCGACGGTGAGCTTCATCGAGAGCCTGAACTTCTACAACGCCCTGCGCTTCAACGGGAAGACCGCCTTCCTGCTGGCGTATCCGGGCGAAGGGCACCACCTGAGCAAGCTCGGGAACCGGAAGGACTTCACGACCCGGTTCTTCCAGTTCTTCGATCACTACCTCATGGGTGCGCCGGCACCGAAGTGGATGACCGACGGGGTTCCGTTCCTCAAGAAGGCGGTGCTGGACAACCCCGGGCCGGACAAGGGCCGGCCGTGAACGACGGCCTCGTCACCAACGGCTGAGCCGGGGTCCCCGGGGCCCCGGAATCTCCCAGGGCTCCAGGGACCTCCGCCTCCCGGACCGGACCCGGGGCCCCGTGGGGTCCCGGGCCGTCCGCTTCGCCGAGCGTCGGATCCGGATCTTATCCGGCCACGGACTGCACTCCGGCCTTGCCGTCCTTCGAGACGTCGAAGTGGATCCACATGCCCACCGCCGCATGGCCCGCCATGAAGCAGACCATCGCGTAGTTCCCGGCCTTGGAGGCCGTGAAGTGGAGGGTCTGGCTCTTGCCCGGGTTGACCCCGGCAGCCGCGGAGTGGGGTGTCGTGATGGCGCCGGCGAACACTGGGGGCAGCGTCGGGGTCGCCGAATAGCCGCCCACCTTGGCCACGATCCCGAGGGTGTGCGCCATGGTCGAGTCGGCGTTCTTGAAGTCCAGCGTGACCTTGGCGCCCTCGGGGACGGTGATGATCATGTCACCGTTGTGGCCGCCGTTGAAGTTCCAGTGGTTCACCGCGTCGGTGAGGCCGGCGGTGATGGTCATCTGGACGGTGTTCGACGCCTTGTCGTAGTGGAACCAGTCGGGCGTGGTCATGGGTGCCGCGGAGGCGTCGGTATCCGGCGCCGCCTTGGCAGCGGTCTGCTGCGCCGCCGGCTGGCTGGCGGCCTGGCTGGACTTCGCCTGGCTGTTGGAGGTCTTGCCTCCTCCGCAGGCCGCAAGGGCCACCGTCAGGACAGCCGGGAGGATCCAATATCGTTTCATCGGTCGTTCCTTGTCTCGGTTCGTGGACACGGGCCACGCGAAGATCAGTCGGATCCCGCGGGATCGCCGAGCTGACCCTCGCCATTCTCTCTCTTCGAGCGTCTCAGGGACCCCCACGGTTGTCGCGGCTCGCGCGGGCGTGAGGAGGATCCGCTCGCCGTCTCTGCTCCCGGAACCGTTGCGGGCAGCCGATGGAGGCGCGCCGGGACAGTCCGTGAGAGGGGGTCGCGAACATCCGCGGGGGCGGCGCGAACCGCCGTTTGACACCTGTGGCCGCGGCGTCGAAGTTCCAGGCCGTAGCGACCTTCCCGATGAAGCCTGCGCCGAGCGCGCCCATCGACGCGCCGGGCAGCAAGATGCCCACCTCCCCAGGGTCGCCATGGAGTTCCTAAACTTCCTCCTCATCCTCTGGGCCGCATGGCTCCTCTGGCGTCGGCCGGAGCACGAGCGCTTCGCCTTCCGGCTGCTGGTGATCAGCTGCGTGCTCATGGCACTTCTGTTCCTCATCGGCACCCACGGATCCCTGGTGCCGGGGCTGAACCTCTGATGGTGCTCTCCGAAGACCGGCTGCGCGCCGTCCTGGCCTGGGTCGTCATCGTATTGTTGGGCGGCCCCATCACCACCGCCGTGCTCCTCGGCGTGCTCAACGGGGATTCCCCGTGCATCCTGTGCTGGGCCGAGCGGACCGGTATGATCCTCATCGCGCTCGTGGGGCTCTTCGTGATCCGCTACGGGCCCCGGCCCCGCTACCTCGGCATGGCGGTCCTCCTGGGCCTGTGGGGCACGTTCATGGCCATCCGCCACTCGTCGCTCCACCTCGCTCGCGACGTCGGCCAGGGGTTCAGCACCACCATCCTCGGCGTCCACACCTACGTCTGGGCGTGGGTCATCTACGCGACGGTGCTCCTGGCAATCGGTGTGCTGCTCCTGTTCGTGCGCCGGCTGGCACCGGAGGAGGGGATCCGCGAGCCGGGCCGGGCCGGGCGCTTCGCGACCGGGCTGTTCATCGTCGTGGTGGCTGCCAACGCGCTCCAGGCATTCGCTTCGACTGGACCTCCACCCTACATCGGCCAGGGCGATCCCGTCCGCCTCTCCCTCAATCCGCGGCACTGGGTGTGGTCCCTCGAGGAGCTACAGCCGCCCCGGATCTCGCTGCGCGGGGCATGGGCCATACCGGCTCCGGATCCGGGGACGGCGGATCCCGACCCGGCGCACGGGCCCCTGGCGGACCTGCCGACGCTGCCGGTGAGCGGCTGGGAGCGGATCGGCGTGCCTCTCGAGGGACACCTGAGCGGCCTGGCCCGGGACTCGGCGACCGGTCGATACCTCGCGGTCACCGACCGCTGGGGCGTCTACCTCCTGGACGGCACGCTCTCCCACGTGGTGCACCGCGTCGTCCTGGACCCGGGCTTCAGCGTCGACCTGACGCCCCTCGCCGGTGCTGCGTTCCTCGGCGGTGACACCCTGGCCATCCTGTGCACGAACAAGAGCTACGCGCTCCTGATGCCCGACCCGCAAGCGCAGGAGCGCGCCGAGTGGCGCCACTTCCTGTCCACCGACGGTCAGATGAGGGAGTTGGGGCTGGGTCGCTTCCAGACGGTGCGTGCCCACCAGATGTACGTCATGTCCCTCGCCTTCGACCCGTCGGCTCGGGAGCTCGTCACCCTCAGCGTGCCCAACCCCCGACACCGGCAACTAGTGGTGTCGCGGTTCGCCCGGAGGGACATGGTGCTCTCCTCCGAGTTCCGCCCGAGCCTGGCGCCCGGATTGACGCCCGCCGGACCGGGGCGCGGCCTGGCCGACTATCTGGTCACCGGAGCGACTGTGGCCGACGGACGGCTCTACGCCGTCAGCGCCGCCTACTCCACGCTCCTGGTCATCGACCTGGAGGCGCGGGAGGTCGTGTCCGCCTACGCGCTGCCCGGCCTCGCGCACCCCGTGGGTCTGGCAGCACGCGGCCCGGAGCTGCTCGTGGCCCAGGAGGACGGCCGCATTGCGGTGGTGGAGCGGCCGGAACCCTGAGCGACGGGGACCGCGCGCCCCCGGGGGTGTCGACGCGTCTTCTCGTCACCTCTCCGCGCGCCCGGGGGCGTAGGTCGCACAACCCATCCGGGCCACGGCGGGCGGGGGTGCCACGCTTCACGCCATGGCGCCCGCCCCCGCCCGTACCCCTCAGTTCATCCCGCTCCCCGGCTCTCCGGCACCCTTGAGCTGTCGCGCCAGGAACCGGTCGTACACGTGGTACTCCAGCTCGTAGCTCTCGAGGTTGTACGCGGCGCCGTGGCGGCCCGGCGGGTAGATGCGCACGTCCGCGTCGTGCCCCGCGTTGGTGAGCGCGGTGAGGAACTGCATGGTGTTTCGGGGATGGACGTTGTCGTCCATCATCGAGTGCACGACCAGCAGCTTGCCCTTGATCTTGTCGGCGTTCTCGACGGCCGAGCTCGACTTGTACCCCTCCAGGTTGTCGCCGAGCAAGCCCATGTAGCGCTCGGTGTAGATGGAATCGTAGAGCCGCCAGTCCGTGACCGCCGAGTTGGCGATCCCCACGGAGAAGACGTTGGGGTACATCTCCAGGGTGTAGAGGGTGCTGTACCCGCCGTAGCTCGTCCCCATGATGCCGATGCGCGCGGGATCGACCCAGCTCCTGGTCTCCAGGTACTTCGCCGCCTCGGCGAAGTCGTGGCTCTCCCACTTGCCCAGGTGCCTGTAGACGATCTTCTCGAAGGCGCTGCCGTAGTTGTTGCTGCCCCGATTGTTGAGCCCCACCACGACGTAACCCTGCTGGGCGAGCCACTGGTCCCACCCGCTGGTGCCGAACTCGTCGTACACCTGCTGGGAGCCCGGGCCGCCGTAGATCGCGAAGACCACCGGATACTGCTTCGTCGAGTCGAACGGGACGGGCATGACCAGTGAGCCGTCGAGCTTCTGCCCGTCCGAGGTGGTGAAGCCGAAGAGCACGGTGGGTGAATAGGCGTGGGTCTGGAGCCACTCCGTCGTACGGGTGTTGTCACCCAGCACCTTGATCATCTCCTTGCCCGTGGCGTACAGGGCCACCCTGCGGGGCGTGCTCACCGACGACCAGGAGTCGATGTAGTAGGCGGTGCTGGGCGACATGTCGATGGTGTGCCTGCCCTGGTCCGTGGTGAGACGGCGCTCCTGCGAGCCGTCGAAGCGCACCTCGTAGAGCTGACGCTGGAGCGGCGAGGCCTCCGTCGACGTGTAGTAGAGAACCTTGTGCCTGGCATCGGTGCCCTCGATGCGGGTGACGCTCCACTTCCCGTGCGTCACCTGGTTCAGCAGCTTCCCCGAATAGTCGTACCGGTAGATGTGCTGCCACCCGTCCCGGTCCGAGATCCAGAAGAACTCGTGGGTTCCGGCGGGAAACGAGATCATGTCCTGCACCCCGGCGTAGAAGTCGTACACGTCGATCCAGGTGTCCGACTTCTGCGTCAGCACAAGGCGCTTGCCTCCGGTGGTCACGTCGAAGAAGTAGACGCGCATCTCGTTCTGGGGCCGGTTCAGCGTGAGCACCGCGAGGGTGTCGGGCTCGCTGGTCCAGTAGATGCGCGGTACGTAGTAGTCGCCGCTCAGCCCCGGATCGAGCCACACCTTCTTGCCCGTGTGGACGTCCACGACGCCGATCTTGACCGTGGGGTTCGAGTCGCCGGGCTGGGGAATGCGGATCTTCGTGTAGTCGGGATGCGCGCCGGCGAAATCGGTGAACTGGTCCACGGGCTCGGCGCTCGCATCGACCTGCCAGTAGGCGATATGCCGCGAATCCGGAGACCAGCTCCACGCCTGCGCCATGCCGAACTCCTCCTCGTACACCCAGTCGAAGTGGCCGTTGTAGCGGGTGGCCGTGGCGTCGTGGGTAAGCTGGGTCTCTTGGCGTCCCGACATGCTGTACACGAACATGTTGCCGTCACGCTCGTAGCCGAGCATCGCGCCGTCGGGCGACAGCTCACCGGTGCGCGCGCCCTTCGCCGCCAGGCGGAGGGAGTGGTCGTCGAGGGAGTAGACGTAGAAGTCCGCGGTGCCGGAGCGCCGGTATAGGGGATTGAAGTCGGCCTGGAACACCAGGTGCCTCGAGTCGTGCGCCCACTGGAACGAGCGGTAGCTGAAGGCGCGGTCGGTTCCCGGGAAGGTCATTCCCTTCGCGTCGAAGAGAAGTGTGTCCTTCCCTGTCGCGGGATCGAAGGCCCGGATCTCCTGGCCGCCGGAGGGGTCCCGCGCGATGTACGAGTACCGGGCGCCGCCGTCGATCCAGTTCACGTCCGTGGGGCCCCTACCGCCCGCAAGCACGGAGCCGGCGCGGAGCGCGTCGTCGAGGCTCCGGAACGTGGACTTCTGCTGGGCACCGACGACGACCGGGACCACCACGAGGAGCCCCGTGAGCATCACAACCGAACGCTTCAAGCGCATTGTACGACTCAGTGTATGGAGGTCATGGGAGCGCCGTCCTCGGCGTCCAGCCGAACGCACGCGACACCCCGGTAGGACGGCGCAATCTTGCACAGATCATACCGCGGTGCGGCGCGGCGAGCCATCGACAGGCATGGCGCGAGCGGTCGGAGCCCGCGTCGGCCCCTACGAAACCGCTCTTGCACACGGCAAAGGCCACTCGGGGCACTGCTTGACACACGCGCGCATGGCCCCCTATACCTCTCCACAGCCGCTCCCCCTCGCCCCGCCGCTCGTGTCCCCTGCGGCAGCGGACCGATCGGGGAACGCCCCTCTGTCTCTAGGCTGATCGGATGCGAGCCAGGGACCGGCCCTGGAGGCCGTGCCCTGCTGATGGTTATGGGTGACGTGTCGACGCCGTAACGGGCGTCCGGGTGACGTTGTAGCGCCCCCGTCGGGGGCCGACTTCACCCGAGCAACGTGCCCTCGACCCGGGGGGGCTTTCGATGAGCTCGACCGAAGAAGGCCCGGACGCAGGGCGGGCCGAGAGGTCGTCCGCTTCCCATCGTCCGGGCGACCCCGAACGCATCGGCCCGTACCAACTCCTCGAGGTCCTGGGCGAGGGTGGCATGGGCATCGTCTACCTGGCGGAGCAGAGGGAACCCGTGCACCGCCGTGTGGCGCTCAAGATCATCAAGCTGGGGATGGACACCCACGAGGTGGTCCGGCGCTTCGAGTCCGAGCGACAGGCGCTGGCGGTCATGGACCACCCCAACATCGCCCTGGTCCTCGACGGCGGCGCGACGGAGACCGGCCGGCCGTACTTCGTCATGGAGCTCGTGCGGGGGGTACCCATCACCAGCTATGCGGACACGCACAAGCTGTCCACCGAAGAGCGGCTCCGGTTGTTCCGTGACGTCTGTGCCGCCGTCCAGCACGCGCATCAAAAGGGCGTCATCCATCGGGACCTGAAGCCGTCCAACGTGCTGGTCACCGTGCAGGAGTCCAAGCCGCTGGTGAAGGTCATCGACTTCGGCGTGGCGAAGGCCGTGGGGCAGGGATTCACGGACCAGACCCTGGTCACGCGGATCGGGCAGATGATCGGCACGCCGGAGTACATGAGCCCCGAGCAGGCCGAGATGACGGAGCTCGACGTGGACACGCGGACGGACGTCTATTCGCTGGGCGTCATGCTCTACGAGCTCATGGTCGGGGCCCTCCCCTTCGATCTCGCCACCCGGCCGGAGCACGCCATCCCCCACGCTTTGCGTGAGCGGGATACGCCGCGGCCGAGCACACGCCTCAGCAGCCTGGGGAAGCAGCAGACGGTGGTGGCCCAGCGGCGCCGCACGACGGCGGATGCCCTGCGGCGCCGGCTCAAGGGGGACCTGGACTGGATCATCCTGATGGCCATGGACAAGGACCGTACGCGCCGGTACGACACCGCCAACGGTCTCTCCCTGGACGTGGCGCGGCATCTGGCGAACGAGCCCGTCCTGGCCAGGCCTCCGAGCACCCGCTACCGGCTTTCGAAGTTCGCGCAGCGGCACCGGGCCGGGATGGCGGCGTCGGGGATCGCCATAGCCGCCATCGTCATGGGCGGGGCGGCGGCGACGATGGGATTCGTCCGGGCCCGGAGGGCCCAGGCGGTGGCAGAGAAGGCCCAGGCGGCGGCCGTACGCGAGGCGGAGACGGCGCAGCAGACGTCGAACCTCCTCACCGGTCTGTTCACCGTGAACAACCCCAGCGAGGCGCGTGGCAATACGATCACCGCGCGTGAGATCCTGGATCGTGGCGCAGATCGGATCAACACGCAGCTGACCAACCAGCCCGTGGTACAGGGACGCATGATGCGTGTCATCGGCGAGGTCTACACCAACCTCGGTCTGTACGACCGTGCCCGGCAGCTTCTGGGGCGTGCCGTCGAGTTGCAGCGGAAGTCGGGTGACCAGGCCGAGCTGGCCCTCAGCCTGGGAGACTTGGGCGACGTGGACGGCTTGCAGGGAAAGGACTATGCGAACGGAGTCCGCGAGCTGGAGGAGGCTCACGCCCTGGCCGCCAAGCTCTACGGCACCGATGACATACGCGTCGCCTCGTTCACCGCCAAGCTCGGGAAGATATACCTGAGGAGCCAACACCCGGACGATGCGATGCCTTACCTGCGGGAGGCTCTGAACATTTACCGGACGCAGGGCGCTGACAGCGCGGAGATCGCAACGCAGCTGAGCAACCTGGGCGGGGCGTTCTATTACAGGCAGCAGCTCGACAGCGCCGAGGTCTATTTCAAGAAGGCCCTGGACATACGAAGGAAGGTGCTGCCCCCGGACGATCCGCTGCTCGGCACCGGCTGGAGCAACCTCGGCGCGATCTTCTACAAGGAGGGCAAGTACGCCGAGGCGAAGGATGCGTACGAGCGTGCGCAGCCCATCATCGAGAAGGTGTACGGGCCCGATCATCCCACTACTGCCCAACTCCTGGCCAACCTCGGGGAGATCTACTGGAGGGAGAAGCACTACGCGGACGCGGAGCGCTACTTCCAGCGGGACCTGGACATCAAGCGGAGGACCGTCGCGCCGGACGCCCCGGACGTGGCCGTGCCTCTCAACGGCCTCGCCAACGTCTTCCGGGACGAGGGCCGCTACGCGGAGGCGGACTCACTCTACCGCCGCGCCATCCAGATCCGGGAGAAGGTGGGCCCGGACAACCCGGCCCTCATCGAATCCCTCACCGACTACGCCGAGCTGCTGGAGCGCACGGGCCGCCCCGCCGAGGCGAAGACCATGCGGGCGCGTGCCGAGAAGATCCGCTCGGCGAACGCGGCGGCGCGGTGACCTCCGTCGGACCGAGACCCGCGCCGCCAGTGCCGTGGCGTCGTCGTGTTCGTCTAGGTGATGATGATCTCCGGGTCGATGACGATCGTATCCGCCGGAAGACATATGATCGTGAGCCGGTAGCGGTACGTACCCTCTGCAGGTTCGGGAGCCAATTGGGCCGTCATGGAGTTACGCGACCAGCTGTACGCCTGCTGTTGCAGCGGCCAGTGATCCGGAGTCACGGGCTCCATGGTCGTCGGCATGCTGTCGTTGGCCGGAACCAGATTCCAGGTGAGCTGCCCGGAGTCATCCGGACGAGCCCTCCACGGCCGCACCAACACCCCGACCCCGTTGCCCGTATCCCTGCAGCTCACGTTGACGGTGATGTGACCTGGGGGGGGTGGCGGGGTCTCGGCGGTGTCTGTTGCCCTTGTTGTTCCTGTTGCTCCTGTTGCCTGGGTTTCTGCGGCTTGCTGCTTTGGTCCACAGGCGGCCACAGCTACCGCGCATGCCGCGAGAAGAATGAACGGGAAGCGCTTCATGGTGTCACCTCGCTCCAGAAGTGGGGGGGCTTCGGCGGGTGCTGCGTGGAACATGCGGGTGGTCGGCGCCACCGATCAAGGAGAACGTTCTGGCGGGCTACCCGCGGAGCGGGATCATGAGCGGCGTTCCGGAGGCCCTGTCGGCAGCGCTGGCACCGGAGTTCGAGATCCTCCGGCCCCTGGGTACCGGGCGCTTCGGCATCGTGTACCTGGCGCGGGAGACGGCACTGCGGCGACTCGTGGCGGTCAAGGTGCCCAGGCCCGAGCTGGCAGGGGACACGGTCGTCCATCGTCGCTTCGAGCGGGAGGCCCAGGCGGCGGCGCGGCTCATCCACCCCAACATCGCGGCGATCCACCGGGTGGGCCGGTTGCCCGACGAGACACCGTATCTGGTGATGGCCTACGTCAAGGGCCCGACCCTGGAGGACGCCCTGAAGGCCGAAGGGCCGCTGCCGCAGGAAACCGCCGTGGACGTCCTGGCTCAGCTGGCCGGTGCCCTCGCCGTCGCACACGCCCACGGCGTCGTCCACCGGGACGTGCGCCCGGGCAACGTGATCTGGCAACCGGAGGAGCGGCGTCCCATGCTCACGGACTTCGGGATCGCCGGAATCCTGGAGACCGGCAGCGAGACCGTGACGCAGCTGACCCGCCCCGGCCAGCTCCTCGGCGATCTCGGCCATACGAGCCCCGAACAGCTCCTGGGTGAGCCGCTCACCCCGGCCACGGACATCTACGGCCTCGGCGTGCTCGGCTACGAGGTGCTGACGCTTCAGGAGCCGTATCGCGTGACGTCGTCGGTGGAGCTGGCGGCGGCACACCTGCGTCAGGTGCCCCGGGACCTGGCCGAGCTCCTGCCCGGCGTCGACGAGCGTCTGGCCAAGCTGCTGGCAAGATGCCTGTCGAAGCGGCCCGAGCATCGGCCGCGAGCCGCGGAGCTGGAGCGGCGACTGGGGGCGCTGAGCCCGGGACGAGTCGTGCCGGGCGACCCCGGCGTCGCCGGCGCGGGCGGCCTGCGCGTGGTGGAGGAGGCCATGGATCAGTTTCCGGCCCTGCGCGCCTTCCTGCTGGAGCTGATGAAGCGCCGCGTGTTCAACGTGGCGGTGATCTATCTGGCCGCGGCCTTCGTCCTTCTCCAGGTGGCGCAGGCGATCCTGCCCGCGCTGCCGCTCTCGGAGTGGGTCTACAAGGTGGTCGTGGCCATCACGCTCACGGGCTTCCCGATCGCCCTCGTGATGGCCTGGCTGTTCGACCTGACCTCGGGCGGCGTCCGGCGCGCGGAGCCCGGAGACAAGGTCATGTCCCGCTTTCCGTTGCGCCTCATGCAGGGCCTGGGTGTGATCGTCAGTCTGCTGATCGCGGGCCTCTTCGGATGGTGGTTGCTCGCCCGGTGACGGGGCGCCACGATCCTACCGGTCCCAGCGGATCTCAGCCCCCGCCCGGCGGCTGCGTACCCACACCACGGCGGTCCGCGACCACCGACAGGCCCAACTGGTACGTGCGACCCGGACCGGGCTCGAAGTAGCGCCCTCCGAAGGCGTTCACCACCACCGACGTGTCGTAGCGGCGGTCCAGCACGTTGGCCACCGCGGCGAACGGCGAGACGCGGACCCCGACGACGCGAACGTCCTGGAGGCCCGCGCGCACGTCGGCGAGGAAGTAGCCGGGCGAGCGAGATCGGTTGGCGTCGTCCACGGAGATCGCATCCTGGCACAGTCCGCGGATCTGCACGTAGCCCGCGGCTTGCTTCACGACCAGACGTCCGTCCACGCGGTAGGGCGCGACGCCCGGAATCCGGTTCCCGGAGTAGTCCACCCCATCGGTGACGTAGGAGTCGAAGCGCCCGTCCACCCGGGTCCAGGCCAGCTGGAGGGACACGTTTCGCGCCGGCCGGCCGTCCACCGAGAGCTCCCACCCCTGGTGGTGGGAGGCGCCGGAGTTGCGATAGAACGTCCTCCCGGGTTGTGCCGGCACCTCGTACGGCACCAGCTCGCCGTTGAGGCCGGTGTGGAAGAGCGTCGCCTCGAACGTCCACTCGGCGCCGACCCGCCCGCGGACACCGCCCTCCACGGTGAGGCCCCGCGTCGGATCGAGGCTCGGGTTGAAGCCCCCGGCGCCGTCGGGCCGATTCACGAGCTCCGTGGTGGTGGGCGTCTCGAAGGATGAGGCCAGGGAGCCGAACAGTTCGATGCCCTGCCCCGCGTCGGCAACGAGCCCCAGCGACGGGCTCAGGGCGGTCATGGTGCGCCGGCCCGAGTCGTCGGAACCATCATCCAGGAAGCGGTCATGGACACGGAAGAGGAACTGGTCGAGGCGCACGGCCGCGGTCGCGGCAAGCCCGTGCGTCGGCTCGAGGCGCCCCTGCGCGAAGACCCCCGCGCTGCGCACGGTCTCCTGCTGGTCGAGACCCAGGGCGCCCTTCCGTCCCTGCTCGTTCACCCAGTTCCGTCGGTCGTCGCTCTGGACCGCGGCCTCGAGACCGCCACCCAGGCTGAGCGCTCCCAGGGCGGTCTCGCGGACGCCGCTGAGGAGGGCCCGCGCGCCACCGGCGTTGCGGTGGAAGCCCACGACGGTGGAGGGAATCGGGCCCAGGTAGTTCCGGTGGAGCCCCCAGGCCGCGACGTCCGTGGAGAGCGCCCCCAGCGCTCCGCTCCACGAGAGGCCGAGCTGCCCCTGCTGGATGTCCTCGCGGACGTTCTGCACCACGTTGTACGCGTACGCCCGGCGGTCCCCGAGGGCGAGCTGATCGGAGTCCAGGGAGCCCGCGTTGCCGGCGGCCAGGTCCAGGTAGTTCGCCACCACGTGCATCTTCCCGGAGGCCATGGGGACGAAGGCGTTGCCGTTGAAGATGGAGCGGGTCGCACCTCCGTAGACGCTGCCGTCGTCGGCCACGGGGTTGCGCCGGAACCCGTCGAAGGCGAACCGCGAGAAGCTGGCACGATATCCCGTGGAGCCCACGGTGCCGGTCAGGTCCGCCAGCCAGGTGCGCAGCCCGAAGGAGCCCGTTGCGGCGCGGGTCTCGAGCTCCGCCGGCGCCGTCGCGGGCGGCCGGGTCTCGAATTCGAGCACGCCTCCGGCGTCGTTGCCGTACATGGAAGCGCCGGGCCCTCGGAGGATCTCCACCCGACCCAGGGAGGCCAGGTCGAGGTGGTCGATGGACGACTGCCCGTCGGGGAGCGTGGCGGGGATCCCATCGATGAGGATGTGCACGCCCCGGATCCCGAACTGGGCCCGAGACCCGAAGCCGCGCACCACCAGGCGCTCTCCCGACGCCAGGTTGTAGCGGTTCTGGATCTGCACGCCGGGCACGGCCCGCAGCATCTCCTCCAGATACGCCCCGGCGTTGCCGCGCCGGAGATCCGGGCCCGCCGCCACGGAGACCGCCTGCGGGGCGCCCATACCCACGCTGCTCTTGAGCACGCGCACCACCACCGGCGCGAGGGGGACGACGGAGTCCGGACGCTCACCGTTCCAACGGGTCGAGTCCGGATGCTCCTGGCCCTGCGCTTGAGCCGGAAGGAGACCGGCCATCGCGGCCACGGCGGCGAAGAGAAGGGCTCGCCGCGGCCCGCAAAGCTTCGCGTACGACGTCATCGGATCCCACCTCCACCGGGTCTCACGAACCGCAGAACGGATTCATGATTCCCTCCAGGAATCGGGTGATGCGCCGCCCGGCCTTCCCGAGGCTCGGCGCTACCACAGGTTGGCAGCGAACCCAGACGCCTTCTCTACGAACGGCTACGTAGTGCCACCTCGCGCGATGCGTAGACGCCGTCACCGTCACGCGCTCTTCGGCCGTCGCCGGGGTGGGCGCGCAACCTCGTCGCAATCCGCTCTCCGCGGGCAAGAGCGCGCGTCGGGGCCACCATCGCACGCCTGACCCACCATCACGGGGCTTGGCTCTCGGCGGCTCTGCGTGTATGGTGGGACCGCGCGGGTGGTGGGACGGCTTCCTGTGCCGCGCCCCACCTCACCGGTTCACAGCGAAAAGGCTATCGTCGGCCGACGGGCGGAGCGGACCGAATGCCCGCTACGCCGCCTCCGGCATGGGCATACGTACGTATACGTAAGGCGCGGGAGATTTCCCGCAGCTAACGTATGGGCGGCGCCGCCTCGCGGCCCCCGCCAGCCCACCGCGGCAAGGAGCGTATCATGTCCGCGCAGCCCACCTCCAGGACCCCCGAGATCCCACGGGAGCTTCCCCTGGTCGGTCGTCGACACGACCTCGAGCAGCTCTATCGCCTCTTCGGTCACGAAGACCGGGTCGAGCCGGTGGTGCTGGTCAGTGGGGACGCCGGGGTGGGCAAGTCCCGGCTCGCCTCCGTGGTCGAGCGCGAGGCGCGCCGCCGAGGGTGGACGGTGGCTTCCGGGCGCGCGTACCCCGTCGAGACGGGCATGCCGTACAACCTCCTGTCGGATGCCTTCCTGTCCATCTTCCAGTCGTTCGACGAGGCAACGCTCACCGTGCTCACGCGGGGCACGTCGGGAGATCTCCGTCGCCTCTTTCCGGCGCTGGGCGCGCCGGACGGCCCCCTCGAGGACTGGGATCCCGCGGAATCGCGGACCCGCCTCTTCTGGAGCTTCACCGAGTTCGTGAAGCGCCTGTCGGAGCGGGGTCCGCTGCTCATCGTGGCGGAGGACCTGCACTGGGCCGACGCCTCGTCACTCTCCCTGCTCCACTTTCTTGCCCGGCAGCTCCAGGGCGAGCCGATCCGGATTCTAGGCACCTACTCCTCCGACTACGGGAGGGACACCGATGGGTTGAATCGCCTGGAGCGCTCCCTCTCGTCGCTGGACATCATGGCCGGCCATCGTCTCCTTCCCCTCGAGGCGGACGCGGTGCAGGAGCTCATCAGCACGGTGTTCCAGGTGAGCGGTCCTCCGCTGCACGAGTTCGCCGAGCATCTCTACGATTGGACCCACGGCAATCCGTACTTCCTGGAGGAGACGCTCAAGACGCTGGTGGGGACGGGACGCCTCCATTACCGGGACGGAACCTGGCTCGGGTGGGAGGTCCATCATCTGGACCTTCCGGGCTCGGTCCGGGATGCCCTCCTGCGCCGTCTGGACTCGCTCTCACCTGCCGCCCGGGCCTCCGCGGACCTGGTGGCGGTGAGCGGCGGGCGGGCCTCCGTGAGGCTGGTCGGTCGGGTGGGTCAGCTCGAGCAAGGAGCCTTGCTCGACGCGGTGGAGGAGCTGACCGCCCAGTCTGTCGTCGTCGAGAACGAGGAGGGGCGCGACGTGATCCTCGAGGTTCGTCACCCGATGCTGCGAGAGACGCTCTACCAGAGCCTCGGTCCATCCCGCCGACAGCTCCTCCACCGGAAGCTGGCGGAGGGTCTCGAAGAGCTGCACCGCGGGGGGTCGACGCCGGTGGACCAGCTCGCGTATCACTTCACTCGCGGCGGCTCCTCGGGAGAGGATGCACGCGCCGCTCGATACCTGGTGGAGGCCGGTCGCTCGGCCCTGCACCGCCATGCCGACCGAGAGGCCGTGGCTTACCTCGAAGCCGCCGTGGAGCGCTATCCCACGTCCCCCGAGAACATGGAGAGTGCGGCGGATCTCCCGAGCAGAGGAGTCGTGCAGGCGCGGTTGGCGCGTGGATTGGCGCGTCTCGGTCGGTACGGAGACGCGGCTTCCCTGTGGGAGGAGCTTCTGGCGGCCGCCCGCGGCAGCCACGATGTCCAGGCGTCGGCGCAGGCGCTCCGCCATCTGGGGTTGCTGGCCTACTGGAGCGGCCACAAGGAGCGGGCCCTCGAGTTCTATGCGTCGGCCCTCCGGGAGATCGCCGGTCAAGGCCTGCAGGCCCTGGAGGCTCGCATCCACCTGGCTGCCGGGGTGGCGCTTCAGGAGCTCGGTCGAGCCGACGAGGCGCGAGATCGCATCGAGGCATCCCTCGACCTGGCCCGTGCCCTGGACGAGCCGACGCTGGTGGGGAGAGGTCATCGGGCGCTGGCTCTGTTGTATACGTGGCTGGGGGAGCCGGACGAAGCGCGACGCCACGGATGGCAGGCGGTGGAGATAGCCGACCGGGTCGGTGACCAGTATGTGCGTTTCTGGGGCCGGTGGGCGCTCGCCTCCCTGGAGGGGCTCACGGGGGATACCGACGAGCTGAGCCGCCTCATGGGGGAAGCCGGTCAGGTGGCTGATCAGCTGCGCTCCCCCGTCCTGCGGCTCTGGACCACGGAGCTGGAGGTGGAGTACCTCTGGGCCGTCGGGGACTGGGACGGCGCCCTGGCTCAGGGAGAGCGCGCCATCGCGCTGGCGACCAGCCTGAGCCAGACGAGCCTCCTGCCCAGGCTGCTGGTATGGACGTCCACGGTGTACATCGGCCGCGGGGACCTCGTTCGGGCGTGTGAATTGGTCGACCGCGCCTGGTCCATCGCCGGACTCGATGAGGGGAGCGGGCGGCCGGGCGACGTACACGGGGCGGTGTCGGCCCACATCGGCCGGGCCAGCTGTCTGCTGGCCGAGGGCCGATACGCCGAAGCCGCCAAAGTCGGACGGGCCGGCCTCGAGCTGGCGGATGCCACCGGCTACGTCTTCTGGAGCCTCCACATGTTGCTCCCCGTCATAGCCGAGGCGCTCATCCGGGAACGGGACCTGGATGCTGCCATGGCCGTCGGCCGACGTCTGCGCGAGGCGGGCGAGCGGATCGGACACCGCCTGGCGAGCGCCTGGGCGGATGCCTGCGAGGCGCTCGTATCATGGATATCCGGGGATCTGGAGAGGGGGCTGGAGCTGCTGCAGGACGCCGCCGAAGCCTTGGACGCCATCCCGCTCAAGTACGATGCCGCGCGGATCCGCCGACAGGTGGCAGGACGGTTGGCGGAGCTGGGCAGGCGCGAAGAGGCCCTGGCGCAACTGCGCATGGTCCATGAGACGTTCGGAAGCCTCGGCGCGCAGCCCGAGCTCGAGCGCACGCGGGACATGTTCCGGGAGCTGGGATCCCGGGCGCCCAGCCGGGTGGAGGCGGAGGGGACGGCCGAGCTGACGGCGCGTGAATGGGACGTCGCGGTGCGGGTCGCGGATCGCCTCTCCAACAAGGTCGTCGCGAAGAGCCTGGGGATCGCCCCACGTACCGTGACGACCCACCTGAGCAACATCTATCGCAAGCTGGGGATCGGCTCCCGCGGCGAGCTGGTGGACCTGGTGCGCGAGGCGAGGCTCCCCGGGCGCCCGGAGAGCGACGAGTAAGTCGGGACGACCCGCGGAACGTGCAGCCCCGTTCTCATCGCCTCTCCAGCGTCTCGAGGAGGCTCTTCCCCTTCTCGATCACCTCGCGTGCGTGCGGGTCGTTCGCCCGCAGCAGCAGCAGCCTCTGGAGCCGCGCCATCGCCAGAGTGGGCTCTCCCCGATCGGTGTAGAGACGAGCGAGCTCGTACTGCGCGTCCGGCGAGCACGGAGCACCTTCGGCGGCCGACTCGAGCAGTCGACGCGCCTCCGCCCAGGAGGCACCGGACAGTGCCGAGGCTCCGAGCAGGTGGGTGGCCACGAATCGGGAGATGGGGCTCATGCGCATCACGGCCGCGTTGAGCCGTCCGAGCAGGTACTGGGCACCCGGATGGGAGGGGTCGACCTCCAGCACGTGCTTGACCTGGCCGAGGAGATCCTCCGCCGTCCGCAGCTTGTCCCGTCCGCCCTCGACCTCCGTACGTGCCCCCATCACCAGGGCGAGGTCGAACTGGAGAGCCACATCCGTCGGGCGGGCGGGGGTGAGCGCGCTCAGGGAATCCTGGAGCCGCACCAGGATCGACCTCGCCTCGGACCGGTCTCCCGTCAACGCCTGCAGCGTGAGGGCCAGGACGCCGCTCGCGTTTTCGCTGAAGCCCGAGCAGGCGTCGACATTCAACACGGGCCGGACCTCGGGGACCCGGATCGTGCCACGCTGCGCCGACAACGTCGTCGGCGCGACGAGGAGCGTGGACAGGAGCATCCAGACGGTACGTCCGTTCGAGCGAATCATGGGAGGGCTCCGGAACAGGGAGTCGGGAAGGGAGCGGGGAAGCCATGCGGCGAGCCGGAAGGGGCTCGTGCGGCGCCGCGCCGCACGAGCTCGAGGCTCACACCCATGACGAGATGGGCGACATCGATGCAGTCGAACCAGGGGCTCGGCGAGAACTTCCCGACGTACGCCAATCCCGCGAGCATGGAGAGCATCAGCCCTCCGGCGATCGCGCCGCTCGCCGTCGAGCCGCGGCGGAAGGCACGGGCCTGCACCACGATCACCGGAATCAGCCCCACCGCCGTGTTCGCGATGAGGAGCATGATGTCGGGGCCCACGACCAGGTTCGCCGCCACGAAGACCGCGAGCTGGACGAGCGTGAGGAGCTGAAGGAGGGAGCGCCTGGCGGGAGTGGCGACGGACATGATCGTCGCGCGCTGGGCGCTGTGCGTCGAGAACCCGCTGGCCACGTTGGATACCGCCAGCACCAGCGTGAAGGCGCTTACGCCGAGCATGTAGTGGAGCCCGTGCTTCACCACGCCGGCGGCCGTGGCGATGGCCATCATCTGGAAGAAGAGGGCCCAGCATCGCGCCCACTCCCCTTCCCGCCGGCTCAGGTGCCGGTAATAAGCGAAGCACTGGAGGCCGAGAAGGAAGTCGGTCGTCACGTTGACCGGTGACTGGATCACCACGCCCGCGATCTCGATGGAATTCGGTGCCATGGCTCACCTCCCTCTCGTCGAGTCGGGCCGGTGGGCGGCCTGCCACCAGCGGAAGGCCTCGGGGAGGCCGGTCTCGGGACGGACGGGCGGGTGCCAGCCCAGCTCCGTCCGCGCTCGCTGGGAGCTGAACGGGTTGTCCCGGGTGAGCATCTCGAGGGTGCCCGCCACGTGTCGGGCCAGGTCGCTTCGCCCCACGGCGCGCAGAGCGATGGCGAGCACGACGAAGCCGGTGCGTCCGAGGGCGAGGGACACATGGGGAGATCGGATCCGGCGCTGTAGACCTTTCTCCGCACCTCGGACCAGATCGACCACGGTGGTCGGGTAGTCGTCGGCCAGGAGGAAGACGCGGCCACTCGCCGCATCCACCGATGCGGCGAGCACCGCGCCCTCGGCCACGTTCCGGGCATGCACCAGCGTGAGCCTGGCCAGCCCCCCGTCGATGAGGGGGAAGACGCCGTGCTCGAGGACCGGTCCGACCCGCGGAGCGAACTGGCGGTCCCCCGCACCGTACATGACGGGCGGACGTACCACGCTTCCCCAGATGAGCCCGGCAGTGCACGCCTTCAGCACGATCCGCTCCGCTTCCTGCTTGGACCGACCGTAGGCGTCCGCCGCGGGAAGCTCCGGGAGGGGCGCGAGCTCGTCGGTGGGACAGGTGCCGTACCTCTCTCCGCCGTAGACCGCAGTGCTGCTGACGTGAACCAGCCTCGCACCGGCCCGGCGAGCGGCCTCCACGACGTTGGCCGTCCCCTGGACATTCACGCGCCGGAAGCGATCCCACTCCGCGTCGGAGCCGATGGCCGCCGCCGCGTGCAGCACTACGTCGCAGCCACGCGCGGCGTCTCTCAGCGAGCCCGCATCCTCCAGGTCGCCGTGTGCCACCTCGACGCCGCGCTCCCGCAGACCTGCCACGGATGAGGACGACCTCACCAGCGCGCGCACACGCCAGCCCCGTTCCTGCAGGGTGTCCACCAGATAGGCGCCGAGCATGCCGGTCGCCCCGGTCACCAACGCGCGGCCGCTCATCGTTCCGCCTCCGGACCGGCGGGCTCGGGTAGAGCGAAAGCGATCACGTAGTCGCCCAGTGACGAGTGAAGGCCCTCGTGGCCGCCGGCGCAGATCACGAGGTACTGTCGGCCGCCGGGCCTGACCCGGTACGTCATGGGCGTCGCTTGGGCCGAAGCGGGGAGCCTGGCGCTCCAGACGCGCTCCCCCGTGGCCAGGTCGAAGGCCCGGATGTGGCGATCCATCGTGGAGGCGATGATCACGACGTCCCCGGTGATCAGGGGACCTCCGAGGTTGGGGGATCCCCAGGAGTTGGGTGACGGCACGCGGGTCAGGTCCGTCAGGGTCCCCAGCGGGACCGTCCACGCGATCCGCCCCGTGCGCATGTCTACCGCGTGGAGCGTTCCCCACGGCGGAGGGGTGCACGGAATCCCCAGGGGCGAGAGCACCGGCTCACGCCGCGCGGCATACGGCGTGCCTTCCTGCGGCTGAACCACGTACTTGGCGTTCCGCGGCGTCGGACCCAGCCGGTCCGCGACATCCCGGGGGATGAGCGTGGCGGCCATGGCCAGCTGATTCGTATTCGTCACCAGCAGCCCCGACGCCGGATCGTAGGCGACGCCCCCCCATTCCATTCCGCCGATGAAGCCGGGGTACACGACGGTCCCCCTCAGGCTCGGCGGCGTGAAGGGCCCGTCGTTCCGCATGGAGGCGATCTTCCGCCGGCACGCGTCGCGATCGAGCGGTGTCAGGCCCCACGCGTCCTCCGGATCCAGGTGCTGGGGCGTGAGGGGCTCGGGCAGGACCGGGAACGGCTGTGTCGGCGAGGTGACCTCGCCGGGAACGTCACTGGCCGGAACCGGGCGCTCCTCGATGGGAAAGAGCGGCTCACCCGTCTCCCGGTTGAACACAAACAGGTATCCCATCTTCGTGCTCTGGACCACCGCCGGGACCTCGTGACCGTCGCGCTCGAGCGTGATCAGGGCGGGCGGGCTCGGCAGGTCGTAGTCCCAGAGGTCGTGGTGGACGAGCTGGGCGTGCCACACGACCTCGCCCGTCGAGGCCCGCAGGGCCACGAGCGAGTTCGCGTACCCGTCGTCCCCCGGCCTCAACCCGCCGTAGTGATCTGGGCTCGGGCTCCCGGTGGGGACGAACACGAGATCGCGCTCGGGGTCGGCCGTGATGGTCGCCCAGGTGTTCCCCGCTCCGGCGGGAGCCCACCGCCCGTCGGTGCCTCGTGCGCCGACGCCGGCGAGGGGCTCCCACGCCCAGCGCAGCGCACCGGTGCGGGCGTCGAATCCCCGGACCACACCGCTGGGTGCGTCGGCCGACTGGCCATCGAAGACACTGGAGCCCACGACCACCACGTCTCCGATCACCGTGGGAGGCGCGGTGAGTTTGTATTGGTCGCGTCGTCCCTCGATGCGGGCGACGCCCCGTCCGAGGTCAAGGCCGTGGCCACCCGCGAAGTCCGGGCATGGCCGGCCCGTGTGGGCATCGAGCGCGAAGAGCCGGGCGTCGAAGACGGGCAGGAAGATGCGGCTCGCGCACTCCGTCCCCTTGGGTCGCTGGGGGTCCGCCCAGAATGCCAGCCCCCGGGACGTCGTGACATGGTGGCTGACATCGGTGGCATCGAGGCCGGGATCGAACGTCCAGAGCTCCGCTCCGGTCTCCGGATCCAGCGCGATGGCGCGATTCCTGGGGGTGGAGACGAAGAGGATCCCGTCCGCGAGGATCGGTGTGGCCTCGAACGAGGTGCCCGCCATTCCATGCGCATACTTCGCGACGTCGCCGGTGCGGTACGTCCAGGCGACCTCCAGAAAGGGTATCGACTCCCGGTTGATGTCCGTCAGCGGAGAGAAATGAGCCCCGCCGACGCCGTCGGACGTGGGCCACGCCCCGGGCTCGAGCCCCGGAGTGAACGTGCGCCTGGGAGTCCTCAGGTGGGTCGATGCGGTGATGGCCGCGACGGCGAGAAGGAAGAAGGCGAGTCTGGCCGAGGCGGACCCGAAGAGTCGTCGTGAAGCGGACATGAGAGCCTCCGGATGCGTGTCGCATGAGGGTCGCTCTCACGTTGTTGGATAAGCTGTTTCGGCTCTGTACGTCTCTGGTGGCAGGCCGGGCGGGATGAAGGCGTATGCCCGATGGCCCGGATATCTCAGGAGCGTTCGTAGGTGGAGGAGATGGAGTACGTAGACACCGCGGCGGCTTGCCGTCGCCGCTTCAGGACTTCCATTTGGAGGGTTGGGAGCCTCCGGACGCCCGACGGAAGAGCACCCGTCGGCATGGGAGTGAAGCGAATTCGAAGGCCGGAACGGTCGAGGGGGCAGTCGACATGAAGACATGGCTCGCCGTGCCCGTCACGTGCGCGTTGGTCGTCACGCAGGCGGCGGCGCAGACATCTCCGCCACTACGGGGATTCGACGCCTACGTGCAGCACGTCATGACGCAGTGGAAGGTCCCGGGGCTCGCGGTGGCCATCGTCAAGGACGGCAAGGTCGTTCTGGCCCGCGGGTACGGCGTTCGCGAGCTCGGCAAGCCGGGCAAGGTGGATGCCGGCACCCTGTTCGACATCGGCTCCAACACCAAGGCCTTCACCGCGGCCGCCCTGGGCACTCTGGTCGCCGACGGGAAGCTCGATTGGGACGCGCGGGTCGTTGACTACGTCAAGCCGTTCCGACTCAGCAGCGCGTACGTCACCCAGTCCATCATGCTCCGCGACCTCCTCACCCACCGCAGCGGATACTGCGACCCGGGCGCTGTGTGGTACACCTCGGACGATGTGGACATGATCGCGCGGCTGCGCTACCAGAAGCCGGACTACGGATTCCGGGCGCAGTTCTGCTACAACAACATGCTGTACCTCACGGCCAGCCGCTTCATCCCCGCGGTGACGGGAGAGACGTGGAACCGGTACGTGTCGGAGCACCTGTTCGCGCCGCTGGGGATGGACCGCACGGTCACGACGGAAGCCCAGCTCGAGGCAGCCACCGACGTCGCCATGCCCCATGGCCTGGAGGACGGAAAGGTCACGGTGATCCACCGGTATTGGCCGCACAACATGGACATCGCCTCGCCCGTGGGTGGGATCAACTCCAGTGCCGACGACATGAGCCACTGGATGCTGATGCTCCTCGCGGACGGCCGCTACGACGGGAAGGCCGTGCTGGACCCGGCCACCGTCAGGACCATGGAGACGCCTCAGATGGTCATCGACGCCCGCTCGGGGGTCGGTCGGGAGGCGCGGGCGTGGATGCCGGGAGGCACCTTCTATACCTATGGCCTCGGCCTGTTCGTTCAGGACTACTCAGGTCACGAGCTCATATGGCATGCCGGTGACATCGACGGCATGGCGTCGGCGCTCGCGCTCGTACCGGACGCGGGCCTGGGCGTGGCCGTGCTCTCCAACATGAACCAGAACGATGCCCGCTTCGGCATCCTGCAGCGCGTGCTGCAATCCTATCTGGGCATTCCCCTCGGTAACATCAGCGACACCCTCTATGCCATGACGGAACGAGGCCGTAAGCGCGCCGAGGCGGCGGAGGCGAGGCTCGCGGCGACCCGCAAGCCAGGCGCGGGGGCGCCAGTTCTCCTCTCCACCTACGCCGGACACTACCGGGACGACTTCGACGGCACGGCACGCGTCACCGTCGAGGATGGGCATCTCGTCCTGCGCCTGGGCAACCCGGACTTCACCGGCGATCTCCAGCACTGGCACGACAACACGTTCCGGGTGACCTGGCGATACCGCTTCTACGGAACGGCGTACGTCACGTTCGACCTGAACGCCCTGGGGCAGCCCGAGCGGCTCTCCATCGCACGGATGCCGCTGCACTACGAGCGCGTGACGGAGGCTCCGGCCGACGCCGGGAGGTGATCGGCCTCTCTTTCGTCACCGGCCCGGAGTCTGGCCTGGCACTTGCAGAAGTGCCCCTGCAGTGTCGGGATCGTGTCCTTCACTTCGGAGGAGCACCATGCAACGCGCCGTTCTCCTTCTCGTCGCCGCGGCGCTCGCCCTCCCCGCGCGACCCATCGTCGCCCAGGAGACGAGCGACACCACCCCCACCGTGACCCGCCTCGTCGTGGCTACCGGTGTGCAGAACCATGAGCCCGTCGGCGTCGCCGAGCAGTTCGCGGCCGACGTCGGCACCCTCTACTGCTTCATGTCGGTCGAGGGCCACTTCGCCGGCGCCCAGCTCTCCCAGGTCTGGATGCACGGCGATGAGCAGGTGGCCCGTGTCCCGCTGACCGTCAAGGGGCCGCGCTGGAGAACCTGGAGCACGAAGACCATCCTGCCGTCGGGGACCGGCGCGTGGACCGTGAAGGTCGAAGACTCACAGGGGAATGTCCTCAAGTCCGTGGACTTCACGGTGGGAGGAGCCGGGTAGGCATGCGTCGGAGCGGGTCGAGGTGAGGCCCGACGACGTCCACACGGGTCCCGCTCGCTGCGCGGCGACCCACGAGAGGGTCGCTGCGCATCTTCTCACATGATCACGTCGGGCTCCGCATCCACGCCGCCGGCCGGTACCTCGTCCCGCTCCAGCAGGTAGTCCTCGGGCGTGGTCTCGTCCGCCCCGCGGCGTGCGCCGACGAGGTCCAACAGCATCGTGCCTGCCACGACGATGACGAAGTTCAGGATCACGGAGTAGAGGGCGGCATAGCCGGGGACCGTGAGGTCGCCGACGTGCAGCGCGTAGATCGACGACTGGAACTGCTGCGCGGCGGCCATGGCGGTGCCGACCACCATGCCGACGAGCCAGCCTGCGGTCAGCGCCTTGGCGTGGAACCAGCGCGTGAACAGGCCGCCCACCAGCGCGGGGAGCGTCTGGATGATCCAGATGCCGCCCAGGAGCTGGAGCTGGATCGCATACTTGGTCGGCAGGAAGATGATGAACGCGAGGGCGCCGAGCTTGAGGATGAGCGACACGTTCTTCGCCACCCGGGCCTCGGCCGCGCCGCCCAGCGACTTGTGGAACCAGTCGCGGTACACGTTGCGGGTGAACAGGTTGGAGGCGGCGATGGACATGATGGCCGCGGGCACCAGCGCACCGATGGCGATGGCGGCGAACGCGACGCCCACGAACCAGCTCGGGAACTGGTCCAGGATCAGCGCGGGCACCGCGAAGTTCGGCCCGTAGCGCTGGAAGTAGGGGGTATACGCGGGGTTCGTGGAGACGTGCGCCGCGAAGGCCATGTAGCCGAGCACCGCGATGAGCGCCAGCGCGACCGAGTACGTGGGCAGCAGCGCCATGTTGCGCTTGATCACCTTGCGGCTGCGCGCGCTGAGCAGCCCGGTCACCGCGTGCGGGTAGAGGAACAGGGCGAGGGCGGAGCCGAGGGCCAGGGTCGTGTACGCGCTGTAGGCCCCGAGGTTTCCACCGGACGGCGGTGCGAGGAGCAGCTTGTCGCGCGGTATGGCGCGGAAGATCGCTCCGTAGCCGCCCAGATGTATGGGGATCACGATGATGGCGACGATCACCGTGAGATAGATCAGCATGTCCTTGACCAGCGCGATGAGCGCGGGCGCGCGCAGCCCGGAGCTGTACGTGTAGGCGGCGAGGATCGCGAAGGCGATGACCAGAGGAAGGTCACCCACGAAGCCGTGGGCGTGGAAGCCGAGCCCCGCGATGACGACCTCGATGCCCACGAGCTGGAGCGCGATATAGGGCAGCGTGGCGAACATGCCGGTCAGCGCGACGGCGAGCGATAGAGTGCGGCTACCGAAGCGGCCCGCCACGAAGTCGGAGGCGGTGATGTAGCCGTGCCGATGTGAGACCGACCACAGCCGCGGGAAGACCAGGAACACGAAGGGATAGACGAGCAGCGTGTAGGGCACCGCGAAGAAGCCCAGGGCACCGGCACCGAAGACCAGCGCCGGCACGGCGATGAGGGTGTACGCCGTGTAGAGGTCGCCGCCCAACAGGAACCAGGTCACCACCGTGCCGAAGCGCCGTCCCGCGAGCCCCCACTCGTCCAGCCGGTTCAGGTCGCCCGGTCGCCATCGTGCCGCGACGAAGCCCATCACGGTCACGAGCAGGAAGAGCAGAACGAAGACCGTCGTCGCCGTCCAGTTCATGTCCGCGCTCCCCTAGATGCCGAGCCGGTACGCGATGGCCGTGACCACGGCGAGCACCACGATCCAGAGGATCTGGAACCAGTAGAAGAACGGGATGCCGGCGATGCTGGGATCGACCCGGTTGTAGAGGGGCACCCAGAGCGACACGAGCACGCCGATGAGGAACGCCGCGTAGACCGACACCCGCCGCCAGCGGGCGGGGACTCGCCCCCGAGACGCCATGACGCAACCTCCGGCGATGTGAATGGGCAGTGGCTCCACCGCGAAGCGCTATAGGTGCGGTGGGGGCCGGAGCGGCGCAAGGGCGCCCATCAGCCGGCCCGAGCCGCGTGCCCCTGGAGTGCGGCGGACTTCAAGCACCCCCGCCCTGCGTGTCCGCGAGGCGATCTACCTTGTGGGCATCCGCGTTCCGCATGCCCCCGCGTCCGTACATCGCCCGGCGGTGGGCCTCCGGGATGCGCGTATCGCACACCACATCCCACACTCCGTTGGTCAGGCCGAACGCCACCTCGCTCCCGATCTTGCTGTGATGGTACATGTGGTGCCGGCGGATGTAGGTCCAGTACCGTCCATCGAAGTCCTCGAAGTGCACCGCGTAGTGCACCCACTCCTCCATCACGTACGCCAGCACCACCCCCGCCACCGTCAAGGGCACGGTATACCAGGACGCGAGGAAGGCGAGGACGTTCCACACCAGAACGATGGGCAAGGTGGTATTCAGCGATCCGCTGAGGTGCCTGGCCGCCCACGGCTTGCGGTGGTGCTCCACGTGGGTCTCGTCGAACGCCCGGTGGAGCAGTTCCCGCAGCGGATTCCCGCTGGGCGGGAAGTTCCCGTGCAGCACATAGCGGTGCACTACGTATTCCAGCGGCGTCCACAGCAGCAGGCCGGTCACGAACCAGAGCGCACCGGCCAGCGGGTGAGCCGAGCGGAGTGCCAGGACGAGCATCGTGACGGCGTACGTCGTGTAGAGCAGCGTGGTGGGCAGCAGGTAGAGGCGCGCCTTCACACGCTCGCTCTGGCGCTGTTCGTGTCCCGGATTTCGAACGACGGGCAGGTATCGGTTCTCCATGGGGGCTCCTCCGCTCGCGCTGGTGAGGGTCCGCCCGGATATCTTTTCAATCGGCGGCTGCGGAGCGCAACGTTTATTCTGTTCTACGACCCCCCGTCGCTCAACGACTTTTCCAGGCATGTCGCGGTTGTCGGGGACCCAGGGCCAAATCCGGAAGGTTCACCTCATGCCTGATGCAGAGCGCCAGTCTGCCCCCCACCTGTCCAGAGCCATGGGCTTGTGGGACGTCGTACTGCTCAACGTCGTCGCCATCGTGGGTCTGCGGTGGCTCCTGACCGCCGCCAAGATAGGCCCGCAGTCGATATTCCTGTGGGTCCTCGCGCTGGTGGTCTTCTTCATCCCCCAGGGACTGGTCGTCGCCGAGCTCACCGCCCACTACCCCCGGGAGGGCGGCCTGTACGTATGGACGAAGGAAGCGTTCGGCCCCTTCCACGGATTCGTGTCCGGCTGGTGCTATTGGGTGAACAACCTGATCTACTACCCCTCCCTCCTCATCTTCCTGGCTGGAAACGCGGTCTTCGTCCTCGGCGCCGGTGCGGTGGGTCTCAAGGCCAACCCTCTCTATACGGCGGTGTTCAGCGTCGCGGTGCTGTGGCTCGCCATCGTGTTGAACATGATCGGCCTGCGCACCGGGAAATGGGTGCAGAATCTCGGCGCGGTCGGCACCTGGCTCCCGGCCACCGTCCTGGTCGTCCTGGGCCTCATCGCAGGGATCCGGTTCGGGAGCAGCACCGATTTCAGCCTCTCCCGGATGATTCCTGATTTCCGCGGCCTGGATACGATCTCCCTCTGGGCGACCATGTGCTTCGGCTTCGCCGGCCTCGAGCTGGCGTCGGTGATGAGTGACGAGATTCGCGACCCCCAGCGGACGATTCCGCGCGCCATCGTCATCTCCGGGATCATCATCACCGGGATCTACATTCTCGGCACCGGGTCCATGCTGGTGGTCTTCAAGTCGGGCCAGGTAGACATCATCTCCGGTGTGGTGCAGTCCATCGGCAACGTCGGTGACCGGTTGGGAATGCCGTGGCTGCTCAGCGTGATCGCAATCAGCATCACGGTAGGCGGCGTCGGTGGAGCCGGCGCCTGGCTCGCAGGCTCGGCACGGGTGCCCTTCGTCGTCGGGCTCGACAGATATCTCCCGACCGCCATGGGTCGCGTTCACCCGAGATGGGGCACGCCTCACATCGCCATCCTGGTCCAGGGCATTCTCTCGACGCTGTTCATCCTGATGAGCGTCATCGGGTCATCGGTCAAGGAAGCGTACCTGGTCCTCATCGACGCCACGCTCATCGTCTACTTCATCCCCTATCTCTACCTGTTCATCAGTCTCCCGACGCTGCGCTTCAGGCGTCGGCGTAACGTCGATCCACGGTCCGCGATGGAGGTGCCCGGCGGAAGGGTGGGCCTCTGGCTCACCGTCTCCGCAGGGTTCGGGGCGACGTTGCTCTCGATCATTCTGGCCCTGGTGCCGCCGAAGGGCGTCACGGATGTGTGGATGTTCGAGGGCAAGATCGTCGGCGAGACCGCGCTACTCGTCCTGGTGGGGCTGGCGTTCTACTGGCGCGGCAGGCGCCGCGCGGCGGAGTAGCCGTCGGCTCGACGAGACCTTCCACGGCACGGGCTGTGACTCGGTGCCCGGCGCAGAAAGCAGGCCTCAGTGGCCCGATGCGGACGCCAGCAGCCCCATCCTGCGCATCAGGTCCTGGAAACGCGGATCGCCGCGGATGGGGTCGTAAAGGGGCATTGCGCCGACGTACGGCAGGTTGGAGCCATGTTGCTCGTAGGCCTGCTCGAGGGCCGCGAAGGCGCCGCTCGTGTCGCCGGCGATCATGTAATACGACGCCGCGTCGACCGGGTCGGCGTTCGGGTGGCCCGAGCGGCTCGCCAGCGTCCGGGCGGCCTCCAGCATCGCCTCCCTGTAGCCGCCTTGCGCTTGGCCGTGATCGAGGATCGCCACGAGGGCGGAGTCGTTCATCGCGTCGGCCAGCGAGCGGGCTGCGGCGAACGCCTCCGGGATCATTCCTTTCGCCGCGTACACGTCGGGCAGTATGCTGAGAGCGATGTTCTCGGCGGGGTCCGTGTGCAGGACCGAGTCCGCCTCCTGGATCGCGTCGTCGTACCTCCCGCCGGCGTACAGGACCACGGTGTACAGTGCGTGGACGAAGTTGTTCAGGGGATCGAGCTCCAGGGCGCGTTGCATCTGTGCCATCGCCTGGTCCTGCTGCCTCAGGAACATGAGGTTGTGGGCGTAGAACGCGTGTGCCTCCGCCAGGTTCGGGTTGATGGCGAGGGCCTTCTTGTACTCCGCGTCCGCCCCGGGCCAATCCCAGGCCTGGCTTCTGAGGATGGCCAACTGGAGGTGGGCATCGGCGAGGGTGCTGTCCAGCGCCAGCGCCCGCTTGATTGCGGCTCTCGCCTTGGGCCCGGCCACGGCGGGCGACACGACCGGGATCTGCTCGCGGCCGGCCCAGACGAAGGCCAGGCCCACCCATGCCGGCGCGTACGTGGAATCCTCCTTCAAGGCCGCCTCGAAGTACTTCTGCGCCACATCGAGCTCGACCGGAGTGAACGTGCGCGCGTGCTCGCGTCCCCGGAGATAGTCCTCGTAGGCCTGCGCGTCGACCGTGCGCGTCTCCGTCAACCGCGCCCGCTCCTGTGGCAGTAGCACCAGCGCCAGGGACTTCGCCACCGCCCGCGCCACGTCGCTCTCGAGGGTCAGGATCCCCGACATCTCCCGCTGGTAGCTGTCGGTCCACACGGTCGTCTGGTCGCTCACCCGGATCAGCTCGCCGGTCACCCGCACCGTGTTGGCCTCCCGCCGCGCGCTGCCCTCCAGGAGGTACTCTGCGCCGAGCTCCTTGCCGATCTGCCTGATGGATTCCGTGGTGTTCTTGTAGCGGGCGACCGAGGGCTGAGCGATGACGACGAGCTCCTGGGGGTGGAGCCGGCCGAGCTGCGACGTCATCTCCTCGGTCAGACCGTCGCTCAGGTACTCCTGGCTGGGATCTCCCGTGAGATTCGTGAAGGGCAGCACCGCCATCCTGATGACGCTCGGACCCGGAGCGCCTCCGAAAAGGCGGCGCCCGAGATCCCTCGTCTGCGGCAGGAGCACGAGCAACACCAGCACCAGCGCGGTCGCTGTCACGAGGCGCCGATGCCGGTACAGGGCGCGCGCGCCCCACACCGCCGGGAATGCCCCCCTTTCCACGGTCGAGCGCTCCAGGGCCTCCTTGAACTGCATGGCCGTGGCGAAGCGATCCGTCGGCCGGCCGGCCAGCGCTTTGGCCAGCACACCGCTTACCGCCTCGGGGACGGCCTCCCGGCTTCCCCGCAGGCTCACCCCGTCCTCGCTGGGATGTGCGGAGACGGCCGGGCTCAGGAGCGGCGGCTGCCCGAGGAGCATCTCGTAGAGCACGCAACCCAGGCTGTAGATGTCGGTGCGGCCGTCGATGTCCTTGGCCCCGCTGGCCTGTTCGGGGCTCATGTAGGCCAGCGTTCCCACCGCCACGCCGGATTCCGTAAGGTGCTCGCCACCGGCCCGGCTCACCGCCCGCGCGATCCCGAAGTCGCTCACCACGGCGTGGCCGGCCTGGAACAACACGTTCTCCGGCTTGATGTCCCGGTGCACCAGGCCCAGGGAATGGGCGTAGGCCAGTGCGTCGGCGATCTCCGCCGTGATGGTGACCGCATCTTCGAAGGGGAGCTGCTTCTCGCGCGCGAGGCGGTCCCGCAGCGTCTCGCCGTCCACGTAGGGCATGACGTAGTACAGCAGCCCGTCTGCCTCTCCGGAGTCGTGGAGCGGCAGGATGTTGGGATGGGCGAGTCCTGCCGCGATCTGGATCTCGCGCAGGAAGCGCTCCGCGCCCAGCGCGGGGAGGAGCTCCGGCTTGAGCACCTTGATGGCCACCCGCCGTCGGTGCTTGATGTCCTCGGCGAGGTACACCACCGCCATGCCACCGCGGCCGAGCTCGCGGTCGAGGAGGTAGCGATCGCTCAACGATCGCTGTAGCCGGGATTGGAGCGCATCCAAGGCTGGGGCGCCCTGCTCAACCGGCGAGTCGCTGCATGGCGGATACTCCTGCGAAGCCGACGCAGCATGCGCTCTCCACCGACGCGGCGTCAAGCTATCCGCCGTGTGTTCCTCGGACATCCTCGACGGAGTGCCCCACCTCGCGCCCAACGCCGGGCGACGCATTTGGATCCGAGAGGGTGCCGCTCCCTCCGTTCCTGTCGATGGAGACAAGGCGTCAAATCCAATTGACGTTATGTCGACTCTACTTGACATTATGTCAAGTAGCGTTACCTTTTCTTCAGACGGCCCGGAGGGCGAACGTCGGCCGTTACGGTGCTCCGTTCCGGCCGAAAGGATCGAAGGAGGCAGCCATGAGCCTCGGAGAGATGAGCCAGACGCGCCGGCGAGCGTGGCTGGCGACGATCATCTGGTCGGTGGCGGGGTTGGGCTTCGCCCTGACCTTCTTCATGGGCGGCGGGCCCGGCGGGCTCGCGGAGGACTCCAGCCGCCATCTGGCCGGCGCCGTCGCCCTGGCATTCGGGTTCCTGGGCTATTGGCTGTCGCTCTGGCTCACCCGGCAGCGCAAAGGAGAGCCCCCCGTGGCCGACGAGAGGGACCTGCAGATCGTCGCCCGTGCCAACCAGGCGACCCTGGTCATCGTCCTGGTTGGGATCTTCGCGTTCGCCATCACCCTCTGGACCGTCTACGAATCGGCGGGTACGCTGCCCGTGGGTTGGATGTGGTTCCTGGCCTACGGCGCCGTGATCCTGGCATCCGTGGCCTCGGGCGTCGCCACCCTGATCCTGGACGGGAGGACGGGGGGCCATGGGTGAGGGGAGCATCCGGAGCCACATCCGCCGTCTCCGGTTCGAGAACGGGGAGATGACGCAGCAGGAGCTGGCTGCACGGGCCGGCTGCACCCGGCAGACCATCGGAGCCCTGGAACAGGGGGGGTACGTGCCCTCCCTCGCCCTGGCCTTCCGCATTGCCCGGGTCTTCGGGCTGGGAATCGAGGACGTGTTCGAGTACGAGGGCTGACGGATCCCGCGCGAGGCGCATCCCCATGAGGCCCGTGCCAGGGCCGGCGGAGGGGAGCGGGCAGCGAGCTCCCCTCCGCCGACCCGCCTTCGGGTCAACGCCGTATCTCTTCCCATACCTCCCGGTGCGTGATGGCCTGGTAGGCCCGCACCAGCTCCAGGAATCCGCGTCGGTATCCCTCGGGGTCGTCCCCCAGCCCGTCGTCGGCCAGAGCCAGCACCTGGCCGGCGGAGATCGATCCGCGGTACGGAGACTTCCGGAGCAGCATCCCGAAGCCCGCCACGGCAGAGGCGAACGTGAAGTCCGTGGAGACCTTCCCCGAGCCGTCCCGGACCGCGCGCTGCAGGAGATGGCTCTCGGTTCCGTGGGGCCGCTTGTAGCGGACCTTCACGAACGCGAGCTCGTCGCCCCTGCCCGCTCCGGATACGCGCCCCGGCGTCCGATACCGCAAAGGATCCACGCTGCCGGGCCCCTCGTCGGACTCCACGCCCGTGGGGATGATCTCGTACAGCGCCGTGACCGTGTGCCCGGCGCCAAGGTCCCCGGCGTCCTTGGCGTCGTCGTTGAAGTCTTCGGCCGCCAGCAGGCGATTCTCGTATCCCAGCAGGCGGTACGCCCGCACGCGCCCGGGGTTGAACTCGATCTGCACCTTCACGTCCTTCGCGACGGTCAGGAGCGTCCCTCCCATCTCGTGGACGAGCACCTTGCGCGCTTCCTGGAGCCCGTCGATGTAGGCGTAGTTGCCGTTCCCGTGCTGGGCGAGCTCCTGCATCTTCTCGGACTGGAGGTTTCCGGTTCCGAAGCCCAGGACGGTGAGGAAGGTCCCCTGAGCCCGCTTCGCCTCGATGAGGCGGATCATGGCCGCGTCGCTGCTCTCGCCGACGTTGAAGTCTCCGTCGGTGGCGAGGATCACGCGGTTGTTCCCTCCACGCCGGAAGCTCCTGCGAGCGACGTCGTAGGCGAGGCGCAACCCCGCGCCCCCCGCCGTGGATCCTCCCGCCTCCAGGCAGTCGATGGCCTCCAGGATCCTCCCCTTGTGTGCTCCGGACGTCGGCTCCAGCACGAGCCCCGCGGCACCCGCGTACACGACGATGGCCACGCGGTCGACGGGCCGCAGCTGCTGCACCAGGAGACGCATGGACGACTTGACCAGCGGCAGCTTGTCGGGTGAGGCCATGGAACCGGACACGTCCAGCAGAAAGACCAGGTTGGCAGGGGGGAGGTCGGCGGTGGCGACGGGCCGGCTGGCGAGGCCGATACGAAGGAGCCTGTGCTCCGGAGCCCAGGGGGCCGCGCCGACCTCGGTGGTGATGGCCACGGGGTCGTTCCCGTGGGGGAGGTCGTAGTGGTACGAGAAGTAGTTGACCATCTCCTCGATCTGCACCGCGTCCACGGGCGGCAGGCGCCGGTCGCGGAGCAGGAACCGACGCACATTGCTGTACGAGGCACGGTCCACATCGATGGAGAACGTCGACAGCGGATGGTCATCCGGAGAGAGGAAAGCGTTGTCGGTGATGTGCGCGTACTCCTCACGGTTGCCCGTCGCCGTACGGTAGCGGCGCGGGCCGTACCAACCGCCTCCGGTCTTGAACGACGTCGACGGCGTGTTCGTCTGCGTCATCACGGGGCGGAGGTTCGTCGTGCCTGTCGGCCCGACGGGCATCTCCGCCGAAGACCTCGCTGCGTCGGCCACCTTCGCGCCTTCCCGACGCTGGACGACACCCGTGGCACCGGCGACGACGAGCTCGTTCAAGGCGACGGGCTCGGGCTTCAGACGGAAGTCGACGGTCACGGAGCTTCCGGCCACCGCGTCGGGCACGTGCACCAGGGAATCCGCCGCGTGGTATCCGATGAGCAGGGCCACGACGTGGATATCCTGCTGCGCCAGCTGTACGCGGGGAACGTCCAGGGCGTAGCGACCGTCGGCGCCCGTGAGAGCGCCGGCCCGGGTTCCCCGGATGGACACCTGGACGCCCGCCAACGGGGCGTCCGTGTCCGCGCGTACCACGCGTCCCGAGACGTGCAGGTTCTCGGCGAGGGGACCGCTGTAGCCGAAGCCCGGCGCCATGAGGAGCGCGGCCAGGGGAACCAGGGGAAAGGATCGGATGGAACGGCGATGGGATCGCATGATGCTCCTCCGTGCTCGAAGGCCGTGGGCCGGGCCGCCCTGCGGTGGGCTCACCCGTTTCGAGCTGTACGACGCGGGAGGGCGGGCGATTTGCACGAGGGGTGCCCGAGAGGAGCGGTGCGGCCGACTTCGGGGTAGCTTGCGACAGGGGCGGATGTGCAAATCCTCGACGTCGATTCGTCGTATGTGCATGAGACGACCAGCATCGCCCGTACGGGTGGGGGCTTCCGCCCAGCGATCCGGGAGAGGGTGACGAAGGTGAAGACCGACTGGGAAGCGGTGTACCGCTCCGTCTATCCCGAGGTCCTGCGTTTCCTCCGCTGGATGCTGTGGGACGACGAGCGCGCCAGGGACCTGGCGCAGGAGGCGTTCGTCCGCGTCATAGGCAAGGATGCGGACAACCCCCGGGGACTGGTCTTCCGGACGGCATCGAACCTGGCTCGGGACGAAGCGCGGATGATCGTACGGCGCAAGCGCCATCTCAGCCTCCTTCGCGTGGAGGAGGACGTCCGCGCCGAGCAGGAGAGCTCGCCCGCCCGGGAGCTCGAGGCGCGCGAGCGTGCCGAACGCCTGCGGCGCGCCCTTGCGGAGCTCTCGGAGACGGATCGCGAGGTGCTCCTGCTCTGGAACGCCGGCTTCGACTATGCGGAGATCGCGGCCCAGACCGGGCTCGCCCGCGGCGCGATCGGCACCACGGTGGCCCGCGCGAAGAAGAAACTCGTGAGCGCGCACGACGCGCTGGAGAGCACCGATGCAGCACTTGGATGACGGAATCCTCCAGGCCTGGCTGGATGGGCCGCGTTCCGGTCTGAGCGCGTCCGAGCGCGCGGGGATAGAGCGCCACCTGTCGAGCTGTGATGCCTGTGCTCGCCGGCTCGAGGAGCTGGACGAGTCGTCGCATCGGGTCCAGGCGCTGCTGTCCGGAGCCGAGGCAGCGGACGAGGCGGTGCCGGCCTTCGAGACCGTGATGGCCCGCGCACGCCAGCGCGAAGGGGTGGGACCACACCGACCGCGTTGGGCCGCCGCCGCATGGGCGGCCAGCATCGCCGCCGCCATCGGCCTCGGGTGGCTCGGGAGCAACCTCTACCGCAGCGGTGGCGTGACGAGGACGGCAACGGAGACGGCGAAGGTGGACTCGGCGACGCCGGCTGCGGTGGTCGCCAGCGCGAAGCCCGCCTCGGACACGTCCTCGGCGCTCGCTGCCGGCGACACGTCTCCGGCCTTCCCGGCCACCGCCGAAGCACCGACTCGAACGGCTGCGGCCACGCAGACGGCGGCGCCCATGGTCGTGGCCGCCAAGCCGGCAGCGGACACCTCGCCGCACGGCGGGGCGGCCCAGAGCACGGTCCGGCCGACGGCCCCCCTGAAGACGCCCACGAAGCCGGCTGCCTCGGTGGCCAGCGCCGAGAGGATGACGGCCGACGCGGCTCAGCCCGCCCAGGCGGCGTCCGCGGAGGGCGCACGGGTGGGGGCCGCCAAGGCGGCGGCGGTGTCTCGCTCCGACTCTGCCCCTGCGCTCATCCGCGGGCGGGTGACGAACGAGTCGGGCCAACCCCTGGCTGCCGCACAGATCGTCGTGGCCGGTACGGGGGTGGGCGCCATCACCCGCAAGGACGGAACCTTCGAGCTGTCCCTGGACAGGACCCCCACGGACTCCGCCACGCGGCCGGTCACGCTGACGGCTCAGCTCATCGGGTACCGGACGGAGAGCCGCAGGTTGGACGCGCGTGCCGGGAACATGGTCTCCGCCGACTTCCGCCTCGCTCCCCAGGACGTCGCGCTGAACGAGCTCGTCGTCACCGGAGTGGCGGCGGGACGGGCCCGGGAGAGCACCGCACCGCAGGAGATCGTCGTGCCCCCGGACCAGCCTGCGTGGGGCGCGTGGAGAGCCGTGAGCCGGGCCGACGCGGAGGCCGCCACGGGCTTCGCTCTCCTCACGGTGCCGGACCTGCCGGTGAGCCGTATCGACGTGGGGAACGCCTCCGGCGTCGCGATCGTGCGCGTCGTCCAGACGCTCGACGGTGGCGGTAACCTCGAGCTGGTGGAGGCCGGGGGCCCGTTGCGCTTCGGTGGGACCGAACCGTCCGGGGGACCCGCACGCGGGACGGCGCGGAGGGGCGACGTCTTCGTCGCCGCCACCGCTCCCCTGACGGCGGACGCCCTCGAGGCGCTGCTCGGGCGCTTGAAGTGAAGCGGGAGACAGGGACGCCGGGGGTGAGCCGAGACCAAGGCGGTGCGCGGCGCGCGATGCACGTGGTGCTTCCGGCCCTCCTGTCGCTCGTGCCTGCCCTCGCCGCCGCCCAGACGCCCCGCTCCGGCAACCCCATCTTCCCGGGGTGGTACGCCGATCCCGAAGCCCACGTCTTCGCCCACCAGTACTGGGTCTATCCCACGACGTCGGCGCCGTACGACCAACAGACGTACATGGACGCGTTCTCCTCGCCCGATCTGGTGACCTGGACAAAGCACCCCCACATCCTCGACCTCAAGAACGTGGCGTGGGCGAAGCGAGCGCTCTGGGCGCCGTCCATCGTCGAGAAGGACGGCTGGTACTACCTGTTCTTCTCCGCCAACGACATCCAGAGCGACCGTCAGGTCGGCGGCATCGGCGTCGCGCGGTCACGCTCGCCGGACGGCCCCTTCCGCGACTACCTGGGCAAGCCGCTCATCGGCCGGTTCCACAACGGAGCCCAGCCCATCGACCCGTATGTCTTTCAGGACACCGACGGCACGTGGTACATCACGTACGGCGGTTGGCGCCACTGCAACATCGCTAAGCTCAAGGACGACTTCACCGGCTTCGTTCCCTTCGCGGACGGCACGACTTTCAGGGAGATCACGCCGAAGGGGTACGTGGAGGGTTCCTTCATGCTGCTGAAGGGCGGCAAGTACTACTTCATGTGGTCCGAGGGCGGGTGGACGGGGCCGAACTACGCGGTGGCGTACGCCATCGGCTCGTCGCCCACGGGTCCGTTCGAGCGGATCGGCAAGATCCTCCAGCAGGACCCCAGGGTCGCCACGGGCGCCGGACACCACTCGGTGCTGCATGCGCCGGGATCGGACAACTGGTACATCGTGTACCACCGCCGCCCGCTGGGGGAGACGGACCCGAACCACCGGGTCGTGTGCATCGACGAGCTGCACTTCGCTCCGGACGGCGCCATCCTACCGGTGAAGATCACGAAGGAGGGCGTGCCGGCGGACCCGCTGCCGGCTGTGCCCGAGCCGAGGCCTCGATAGCGCCGTAGCGAACACTGTTCGCTCCACTCTCCTCCCGCACGCCGAGCGCCGGAGTCACTGCGGGTCCGGCCGCTCGCTCGCTCCGCGGGCGGACCCCGCGTCGCTTCCTCCGGGCCGCCTCGCCTCGACGTCCATCCACATGAGCTGGCTCGTCTTCCCGAAGACGACCAGACTCAGGGTTCCCTCGCGTCCGTCGCCCTCCAACACGACCCGGTGCACCGGGCCCAGTCCCTGGACGAGGGGGATGGTAGGCCGCTCCTCCCATCCCATCCCCAGCGCCTGGCGGTACACGTCCTCGAACGCCGCTTCCGGATCCTCGGGCTTCATCCACATGGCCGAGCGCATCCGCCCGTCTCCGACCTCGGTCACCATCGCGGCGCACTCCTGCAGGAAGGGCAACGTGTCGGGATACCCAGTCGGCCGGACCCCGCTGGCGGGCCAGGAGCGGGACCGCATCGTCGGCTCACCATCGTCACCGAGGGCATCCACGCAGATGCTCTCGGGGCTCTCCGGGTCACGGTAGATCCGCATGGTTCCGTGTGGCGTCACGACTTCCTCGGAATCCGTCTCGCCTGCCCGTATCCGTTCGCTCACTGCTTGGAGGTCGGCCATCATCTTCTTCCGTTCCGTCTCGTCCGTCGACGGGTCGTCGGTATCTCCCATGACGCCTCCTTGTTGCGCGTCTTACGGGCACGAGAAGCGTTTCCTTCGCCGCTCGGCCGAGACAGGGTTGCCCGTCATCTTATCCGCTCCATAGCTTTGGCAGGAGAAGCGGCACGGGTCAGCCGCCGTGGGGTCGGGTACCGCGGTTCGATGCCCTGCTCCAGATCCGCGATGCCCAGCTCGAAGGCGGCCACGCCCTCTCGCGCCTCCCGTCCCTCGACACTGTCCGGTGACGTCGCCGCAGCCCACTCGGCGTACGAGTCCCGGCTGCGGCGCAGGCGCTCCAGGAGCGAGGGGATGGAAGCCACCTCCCTCTGCAGGGAGGCGACGCTCCCTTCGGGGCCCACGACCCTGGCCTCGGGGAAGACCTCGTTGGCGAAGGCTGCCCTCCGTGGCGGGCGACCGGCGGCGGGGATCCCCCCCACCCTCACTCCCCGGCCTTCTCCCCGGATTGCGGGCGCTGCAGCAGCCGCTCGGTGAAGTCCTGGCGCTCGGCCAGGCGTGCGACGTCGTCGCGCAGCGATTCGATGGCCCGGAGGATTCGCTCCCGGTCCTCGCTCTCGCGTACCCGACCCTGCTCCGACATCCGGTACTCGAGATACCGGCCCAGGCGCCGGGTAATGGGGAGGAGCACGACGAAGCCTCCGATCATCGCGATCACGATGATGGTGAAGATCATCAGGGGGATCAGTTCTGGATCCACGGGATCACCTCCTGCCGTCAGGTGCCGGCGACGTCATCTGCTGCCGTAAGTCTACGCTCCCGGCCTCGCCGTGATCCAATCCACCACGGCCCGGAGCACCCCGGGGGCCAGGCTGCCGCTGGGCAGCTCGCCGTAGCGCAGGAAGTCCCCGCTCTCGTCAGGCACGAACAGGTGGTTCACGCCGGCGAAGACACGCACGGTGACGTCCGGGTTGCCGGCCCGCCGGAACACGTCGGCGAGGGCCTCCGCCTGCTCGGCGGGCACCTGTCGGTCCGTGGCACCCTGGAAGATCGCCACAGGCGCGGCGATCCTGCGCGCCAGCCCCGCCGCGTCCCATCGGAAGACCTCCCTCGTGCCGGTGGCGGCCAGGCTGTCCATCTGCCGATCGACGAGTGCCAGCACCGAGTCCCGCGAGAGGCTCTCGGCTCCCCGTGCGTGCTCCAACGACCAGAGCGTCTGCGCGCGCACGGCCGCGCGGGGGTCCGCGGCGCCCGCCATGAGCACGAGCCCGGCCAGGGTCGTGTCCTCCGCGCCCACCAGCATCGCCACCCGGGCGCCTTCGGAGTGGCCGAGCACGACGATGCGGTCCGCGGCGATGTCCTTCCGGGCTCGCAAGAAGGCCACGGCAGCCTTCACGTCCTCCGCCTCGGTGAGCTCGGTGCCGGAGGCGAAGTCTCCGGTAGATGCGCCGACGCCCCGGTCGTCGTATCGGAGGACGGCCACGCCCCGGGACGAAAGCGCGTCGGCCAGCTCCCGGAACGGCCTCCACCCTCCTCCGATGGGAGCGTAGCTGTCCCGATCCTGCGGACCGGACCCGCTCACCAGCACCACGGCGGGGAGCGGCGCCAGTGCCTCTCGCGGCAGGGTGAGCGTACCGGCCAGCTTCGCAGCCCCGGGCGCCGGGACGGCTACGCCTTCGGCCGCATACGAAGCCCCGGCGGGCGCCCCGTAGTCGGGTGGTGGAGCGGCCACCTCGGGGAGCGTCTCCACCGGGACGCGCACAACGACCCTGCCGCCGCGGCCCACCTCGACCCGTGCCGGCCGGCCGTCGGGGCCCAGCTGAACCCGGGCGGTGTCACCGGTCACGACGGTCACCTCGTCGCCGCGGCGGCGCACCGGGACGGTGAGGAGACGTACGTCCGGGTTCGCCACCACGGCGAGATCCACCGAATCTCCCCGCGCGAGCGCGCACTCCACGATCTGCGTGGCCGAGCCCATGGCCTCCTCCGCCAGGAGGAAGCTCACGCCGGGCGCCGGGCGGGCCACCGTGCGGGCCACATCCCCCGCCCTGACGTCGATGCGTACCGAATCACCGTCGAGCCACACGCGCGCATGTTGCAGCGGCGTCGCGTCGGCTGCCGAGCCCCAGGGGAAGACGTCCTCCAGGATTCCGGTCACGCATCCGTCCGCATCGAGAGTGGAGACCACCGAGAGTCGGGCCCGGTTCGGGACGAGGATCTCGGACACCAGCGCTCCTGGGCGCCGCGTCACCCTTTCGACGGCGACCGTGTCCCGCCCGTCGACGGTGATCAGCCCGTAGTGGTCCACCTGCTGCACCTGGAACGCCAGCAGCAGGACGAGAAGCAGGGTGCTCATCACGACTCCTCCGTCGGCTGGAGAGCGTCCCGAATCAACCTCCTGGAAAAGTACAATAATTATGATATTATGACAAGTATTTTGTACTTTCACCGGCGTCCGCATCGTGGCCAACCGGCGGTGCGGCAGGTGCCCGAAGCGTGGCGCGCCGACGGTCGCCGGGCCCGGAGATCATCGCCGCTCGTCGTCCAGCGACCGCAACCGACGCAGGATCCCCAGTGCACCCCTGTGGCCGGCGAGGCCTCCTCACCCTCCCGCCAGCACGGGCATGCCCATCAGGGGCCAGATCAGCCACACGAACACCGCCAGGACCGCCATGAGCACCCCGCTGGCCGGAAGCCCCGTGACGAAGAACTCCTTGGCCGTGAACTGACGGCTGCCATACGCGATGGCATTGGGCGCCGCCCCCACCAGGAGCAGGAAGGGCATGCCCGCGGTCACCAGCGAGGCGAAGACCACCACGTCCGGGGCCACCCCCAGGTAGGGGGCGATCACCAGCGCCACCGGCATGCTGATGGCGATGGCCGCCACGTTCATGATGACGTTGGTCATGACCAGGACGAACGCCGCTATGCCCAGGACGAACACCAGCCAGCTGGCCTCGGCGAAGAGCCCCAGCCACTTCACGGCGAGCCACTCCGCGGCCCCGGTGCGCCACAGGCACAGGCCTATGCTCATGGCGCCCCCGAACAGGAAGACGATGTTCCAGGAAGCCCCCTCCAGGTCCTCCAGGGTGAGGATCTTGAGCAGGAAGAGCAGGACGATGGGCACCAGGATGATGGCGCTCTTGTCCAGCGGCTCGAGGGCGGGAACGAACGAGCGCAAGCTGAGAACGGCGATGGTACCGAGGATGAGCACCAGCGACACGATCTCGTTGCGGCTGACGGGCCCCAGTGTGGCGTACAGCCGGTTCACGCGGTCCCGGAGGCCCGGAATGGTCTTCTTCTCCGGCGGATACCAGAGCATGAAGAAGAGCCAGAGCAGCACGACCATCACCGCGCCCACCGGGAGCATGAAGTACGTGAGATGGAAGAAGTCGATCTGGCGCCCGGTGATGTCGTAGAAGAAGCCGACGGCCACCGCGCCGCGGGCCGCGCCGAGGAGGGTGATGATGCTGCCGGCGCCGGCCACGAACGCCATGCCCATGAACAGGCCCTTGCCGAAGCGGGTCGGAGTCGACTCTTCCGTGTACAGGGCGTAGATGGCCAGGAACAGCGGATATACGGTGGCCGCCACGGCCGTGTGTGCCATGATGAGCGTGAGGCCCGCGGTCATGACGAAGCAGCCCAGGTAGATCATGCTCGTCCGCTCGCCGACCACGGAGAGCATCTTGTACGCCACGCGCCGTGTGAGGCCGGTCTTGGTGAAGACCATGCCGATCATGAGCGAGCCGAAGATGAACCACACCGACGGGTCCATGAAGTCGGTGAAGGCCTCGCGCGCCGGGCGGATGAGGAAGAGCGCCTGCACCACCCCGATAGCGATGGCCGTGACGCCGATGGGGATCACCTCCGTCACCCACCAGGTGGCCGCCAGCAGGAAGAGCGCGAGGGCGGCCTTGCCCTCGCGGGTGAGGGCGAAGGCCTTGCCCTGGGGGTCGACGGCGGGTCCCGGGAGGGGTGCGAGGTACACCCCGGCGAAGAGGCCCACCCCCAACAGAATCAGAGCGACGCGCTTCCAGTCGACACCGGTGGGCGTGGCCTCCCCGGGTTCGTTCGGCCCGCCGCGCTCACGCCGGCCGGGTCGGCCCAGGTCGCGTCGGCGCCGCGTCGCATCGAGGGCTTCTCGCCGGACTTCTTCCGACGCCGCCGCGACGGCACCAGGGGACGGATCTATCGTCATGTCAGTGACAACCTCGGCAAGGCGTGCCCCGCCGGGGTCGCGGCCCCCGGCAGGCGGCCGCGACCCTCATGCGTCGCCGCCCTCCAACAGCTGTGCCAGCTCGTGGAACACGTCCACGGATCGGATCACCCCCAGCACGCGCCCGCCCCGCACCACCGGAAGGAGGCTCTGGTTGAGGGATACCATCTCGTAGACCGCCTTCATGATGTGATCGTCGGGATCGACGGTCGCCGCTACCGGCAGCATCACCTCCCGCACGGATCGCTCCGCCTGCCCCCGGACCCCCTTCACCATCCTGTCGAAGGCGAGCTCCGAGAGGTTCGGATCCACGGCGACGTCGAAGAGCTTCTTCTGGTACTCCATCCTCTGGCTGATCAGGAACTTAGGCTCCAGCCCGCGCAGGATGTCGCGTCTACGCAGGATGCCGACCAGCTCGTCCCGGCTTCCCAGCACCAGCAGGACCCGGGGGAGGGAGCGGCGATGTCCCCTCTCGATGTGCGCCGCCTCCATGGTGGATACGGCGCGCTTCAGCGTGTCGTCCGCGTGTACGGACGGGTAGTGCCCCAGAGGGATCATGATCTCCTTGACCAGCCTGGGGACATCTTCCCTCGCCGCCTCGTCCGTGCCCATGTCACCACCCCTTCTTGCGGATGATGTCGGCGACCTTCTCCTCGATGCGCCGATCCTCCAGCGACCAGCGCCGGGTCGCGGCGTCCTCGATCTTCTGCACCAACGTGTCGATGTCGGCGGGCTTCTCCAGGAGGTCCAGGGCGCCCAGCTTGATGGCCGTCGCAGCCTGTTCCAGCGTGGCCCGCCCCGTGAGGAGGATCACCTGGAGGTCCGGGTTCAGGTCCAGGAGCCGCTCCAGGGTCTCGATCCCGTCCATGCCCGGCATGGCCATGTCCAAGAGGATGGCGTCGTAGCGGGTCTCCCCGGCCTTCACCAACGCGGCCGGCCCCGTCGCCGCCGTGTCCGCCTGGAGACCCCGTGCGCCAAGGCGTTCCGCGAGGACGGCGACGAACTCCTCCTCGTCGTCCACCAGCAGCACTCTGTGGTCGCTCATCCGTCGCGCTCCTCCTGCCGCCGAGCATCTTCCCCGGATCCCGCCGAGCGCAGGATCAGAGCGAGCTCGTCGATCTTCACCGGCTTCATGAGGAAGTCGAAGGCCCCCGCCGCCATCCCCTCCTCCACGCTCGTCGGGGAGCCGTGCCCCGTGAGCAGGACGACCTCCAACCCGGGGTGCTCGCTCCTGATGCGTCTGATGACCTCGAGGCCACCGAGCCCGGGCATCTTCACGTCGAGCACCACGACGTCACACGGGGTCGTCTCGAGATCGGCCAGGGCGTCGGCACCGTTGGTGACGCCCCGGGCCTCGAAGCCCCGCAGGTTGAGCCTCTCCACGAGGGCGCTGACCAGCTCCTCCTCGTCATCCACGATCAGAACCCGGAACGCATCCATGTCGCCGCTACACATCCGTGGATCCCCTGGGGAGCGTGACCGTGAAGCGCGTGCCCTCGCCCACCTTGCTCTGCACGGCGATGTCGCCGCCGAGCTTCTGCACGATTCCATAGGTGATGGAGAGGCCCAGGCCCGTGCCGGCTCCCTTCTTCGTGGTGAAGAAGGGGTCGAAGATGTGCGGGAGGTGCTCCTCCGCGATGCCGACGCCGTCGTCGGCGATCCACACCGCGACCGCGTCCGACCCGGTGTCGCGGATGCCGATCTCGATGCGGCCGTGATCGTCCACCGCGGCGAAGGCGTTGTTGATGATGTTGAGGAAGACCTGCTGGAGCTGTCCCCGGTCGCTCACGATGCGGGGAGGCGTATCCGGGAACGCGAAGTCCACCGTGATGTTCCGATACGTGGCTTCCTTCTCCAGGAATCCCAGGACCTCGACGAGGAGCCCGTCGAGATCGATGGCCTCGCTGCGAACCTCCATGTGCTTGGCGAAGCCGAGCAGACGGTGGGTGATGTTCCCACAGCGGTCCGCGGAGCGGAGCACGGAGTCCACCAGCTCCAGGACCCTGTCCTTCGGCGGCGTCTCCTTCGCCATCAGGAGCAGGTCCTTGAGCAGCCCCGCCTTCTCGGTGATGATGGAGAGGGGGTTGTTGATCTCGTGGGCGACACCGGCGCTCAGTCGTCCCAGCGCCGCCATCTTGTTCGTGTACTCCATCTTGTGGTAGGCGGCTGCACGCAGCATGTCCGCCTCGCGGTAGCGATTCACCATGTAGGTGGTTCCCACCGAGACCACCGCGAGAATCAGCACCACGCTCACACCCAGGAAGACGAGGAGGTTGCGGCGCAGGGCCAGCCACCCCGCCAACAACTCCCCCTGGGGGCTCACCAGCACCAGCGTGAACGGCGAGTGCTCGATCCGGGCGTAGCTGACCATCAGGTCCACCCCACGCCCGTCCGTGAGCTGCGTGAGCTGGGGTTGGCCTCCAGGCCCGAGGGGGGGAAGCTGCGCCTGCTCCAACGCCGCTCCGTAGGTGCGCGAGGGCGTCTGCAGCACCCCGGCCTGATCGATCAGGAAGGCGTCGCTGGACGGGCGTGTCGCAAGCGAGGCCACGAGCCGGTTGATGAGCTCCGTGTCGATGGTGGCACGCAAGACGAAGAAGTGGCCGCTGTCCGTGTCGTGCTCCACCGCCACCACGAAGTGCGGCGCGTTGCGGTATCCCGTGAACACGTCGGACACGTAGCTGCCGTGCTTCGTGACCTCGTGATACCACGGGGCCGATTCGTAGCTGCGTCCGGCAAGCTCGAAGGGGCCGGCGTAGGTGACCTGCACGCCCTTGTCGTCCAGGACGCCCAGGTCCACGAAGCCCCCGAACGCCTGCTTCATGTTCACCAGCACGCGGCCCAGGTGAGCCGGGTCCCTGAGATCCCCGTACGTGCGCTCACGCACCAGCAGCTGGAGCGCGGACATGCGCTCGTCCAGGAACGACTCCAGCCCCTGCTTGCCGCTGGTGACCAGGCTCACCATGGGCTGCCCGAGCTCCGCGCGGAACGCCTGCCGGTACTGGTAGTAGTTGACGCCGGCCATGATCAGCAGGGGCACGACCGCCACCACCGAGACGGCCGTGAGCGCCACGAGCCGGAGCCGACGGTAACGCCCCTGGGAGATCAGCGAGTCGACGTCCCGCTCCCGCCCCCGGTGCGTGGGGAGGTCGTCGAGGGTCACGTCGCGGGTCCCTTCGCGTGGGCCCTGCCGGCCCGCCGGATGATGGGAACCAGCTCGGCGATGTCCACCGGCTTGCGCAGGTACTCGAAGGCGCCCAGCCGGCGGGCCTCGCGCTCGTCCTCGTCCGTGCCGAAGCCCGTGAGCATGACGACCTCCACCTCGGGGTGCCTCTCCTTGACCCTGGCGAGCACCTCCAGGCCCCCCATCCCGGGCATGCGCACGTCCAGAACCATCACGTCGGGCACGTCGTCCTCGATCATCTCCAGAGCGCGCTCGCCGGTGAGGGCCACGTCGCTCCCCAGCTCACGCATGCCCATGCGCTCGGCCATGGTGCGCACGTAGTCCTCCTCGTCGTCCACGAGAAGGACCTTGAGCGCCCCGGACCCCGAGGCGGGCATGGCCGGCGCTTCGGAGGCCGCTTCGGCGGCGCGCGCGGGCTCCTCCAGGGCCTCCACGGCCATCTCGGCCACGCCCGCCTCCGCCCAGGCCGCCGCCTCCATGGTGCGGTCGAACTTCTTCTTCGAATCACGGAGGAGCTCGGCGGCGACCTTGAGTCCCCGCTTCCACGCGGCGGTGATGGTGTCGAGCAGCTGTCCCGTGTCGGCGGGCTTCTGGAGGTACTCGAAGGCACCCAGCGCGCGGGCCTCCTGCGCTTCCTTGTCCGATCCGTGTCCCGTCAGGATGATGACCTGGACCTGGGGATGCTCGTCCTTCACGCGCTCGAGCACCTGCATACCGTCGATCCCGGGCATCCTCAGGTCCAGCACCATGACATCCGGTGCCTCGGCCTGCACCATCTTCAGGGCTTCCGCGCCGCTCGTCGCCACCCGGCTCGGGAGATCACGCATCTCCAGGCGTTCGGCCATGGTGCGGACGTAGTCCTCCTCGTCGTCCACCAGGAGCACCTTGATCTTGCTCATACGCTCTCGACCCAGATCCGGCCTCGCCCCGCCAGGAGGCGTGAACTCGCCGAAGACAACCGGCTCGGAGGACCTACCCTTCGCCGCGGAAGAGAAGCATCAAACCACGGCCCGACTCGGTGACCTCCAGGGCAGCACCGAGATCCTGCACCAGATTGCGTGTCCGCTCCCATGCCGCTCCGGCTCCCGGGGTGGCCATGGCGACATCGTTCAACATGGCCGTCATCTCGGCTGCCGGTTGCCCGTCCGCGGTGGCCGGGCGCACCTCGATGGCGGCGCCGTCGGGAAGCTCCTCCATGAGCAGCTCCATGACCGCGAACAGAGCCATCTGTACCGCCAGCGAGTTGGCCACGAGCCCACGTGGCTCCGCGCCGGAGCTGGCCAGGACGGTCTGGCTCTTCATCCGGGCGAACCTCTGGGAGAGGAAGACCACCTGACGGATCTCCTCGCCCAGGTCGATGGCCTGGCGATCGCGGTCCAGGGAGTGCGCGAAGCGATTGAGGCTGGTGATGAGCTCGGCGCCGCGGGCCACCTGTGCGTCTATGCGCTGCGTGGCCTTGAGCACCCGGGCACCGTCCAGAGGGCCACGTTCGGCGGCCATCCGCATCAGGTCGTCGATGAGGCCGGCGGACTCCTTCACGATAGCCAGCACGTTACGGATCTCGTGCGTGGCGCTGGCCGTGATCTTGCCGATGAAGACGGCTTCTCGGCTCCCGGATGTGCTCATCCTCGTGGCCGTCGGACGGGGGGCTGGTTGGGCCGCCTTTCCGGCGGCCTCCTCGAAGGGACAACCCGGCGTTTGGCAGGGGATGCCGCCGGGGCGCGGAACACACTAAAAAGCTCGAAAAGCGTGGAACCGGTGGCAAGGTGCCTGCGCACGGCCTCGGCCAACTGGGCGCGACTCCTGCGCTACTTGTTGAGGTGCTCGGTGGGCGGAGCGGTTCCCCTGCGGTAGAAGTTGAAGTCCCCCCCCGAGGGCGGCAATCACGACGCTTCTCGTTCGTGTGACGATCATGGCCTCACGGCTCTCTGCCTTCATGGCCTGTTTCTTCGGCCGGCCATGCCCTTGCGCCGGTCTGGAGGAACTCGCGGGCAGGATGAAGGCAGGTCACCGGCGAAGGAGGTCTTCCGCGAGCGTGCAGGCTGCAGCGGCTGCGGGACCTCGTGCCGGACCGGTGTAGCCGCAATGTATCACACCGGACGGACCGAGCGGGATCACGCGTCGATGGAGATCCGCGGGCACACTCATGGGCTGGGACTCACGGCGCGAGCCTCCGGTGAAGCCCCACCAGCTCCACCCTTCGGAACCCGGCCTGGAGCGCCAGGAACGCGATGGCGAGCGCCGCTGCCACGGACGCCCAGAGCACCCCCACGTCCCACGGGATCCACTGGGCCAGTCGGCCGAGGACGCCTCCCGGCGCGGCCCCACCGAGGCGGGCCAGGACGAGCACCATCACCAGGACTACCCACCCCCAGTTCGGCCACCGGCGCGCGTACCGCCATCGCCACCCGGCAGACGAGGCCCGCGGCGTCGCCATCCCGGTCACCACGGATCCCAGCGAGAGGAACCACGCCGCTACGTACACCAACGCGGTGACCGGCACGATCCGGGCCTTCAACAGCATTCCCAGAGACACCGACTCCGACCACGCCACCACCACGGCGAGCCCCACCAAGACGAACGCCAGCCCCGGCAGGACCGCGTGTCGGAAGATGCGGTCCCGCTTCACCGGAAGATGATCAAGTCCCGAAGCCCCGTTGGCTGTTCGGATGAACCACGCCACCTGGACGATGATGGGGCCCAGCACCACCGTGAGGGGAGACCTCGCCACCAGAAGCAGGTTCACTGCCCCTCCCAGGAGGATCAGGAGCCCGTACTGGTCTCGACTGAGCCAGCGCTTCGGCCTGAGGGCCGAGTTGAGACGCAGCGCCCCGCCCAGCACCGGCAGTCGTCGTGCGGATCCCCACACCGCTCTCACCAGCGGGAGCTGGCGACGGGAGGCGCGTCCGCGCTGCGGGTGCAGCTCGAAGGCCCGTGGAACCCTCGCGAACCCGGAAACCAGAAGGAGCACCGCCGCGCTTCCGAACAGGATCGCCGGACGGGGGGTGTGGAATCCCAGGATCGCACCCACGGCCAGCGCGGCCAGCAGCACGGGAACGAAGACGGCCAGGGGCATCCCCCGCTCCGCGTCCCGCACCCGCACACTGTGGTACAGGGCCGGGATGAAGAGAGCCACGGCAACGCCGTTCAGGCCCAGGGCCAGTCCCTCGAGGGTGAAGTCCCCGCCCCGGGAAAGGGCATAGACCACCACACCTACGGCCACGGCGCCCGGGAAGGGCGCCAGCGTGGCAAGCATCCGAACCACCCACAGGTCCCGAGCTCCGATGGGCAGGGCCATGTGGAACCGTGTCGCGGTCCCCATGCCGCCGCCGGAGTAGTAGTTCACGCACGCGAGCACGGAGAACATGACCGCGAACCCGAATGCTACCGGCCCCGGCATGGGCTCCACCACGTGCCCGGAGGCCGCCTGACGCCCGATCACTTCCGCGGACATGTACCCGATGATGGCCGCGCCCGGCCACATCACGACGACCGCCATCAATGCGCGCTCGCCGCGCAGGAGCCTCAGGATCATGAGTCCTCCCCCACGAGCTCGACGAAGAGCTCCTCCAGGGGAACGTGCCGACACGTGGCCCGTGCAACGCCGTGTTCACGCTTCAACCGCCCCTCCACCTCCTCCGCCCTGCCGGTGAACACGGCGTGCACGGTGTTCACATGGATGCGCGCCTTCAGGCACCTGGGGTCCGCCTCCAGCCGTGACACGTCCGCTTCGGCTCGCGGCACCACCACCAGGACATGCTCTTCGCGAAGCGCCTCGAGGTCGTCGTCCAGCAGGACCCGTCGGTCATTGATGAGCACCGCCCGACCGGCGATCCGCTCCACATCGCTCATATAATGCGATGAGAACAGAATGGTGGTCCCGGACTCCGCCAGGAGCTGGATGGACGTCTCCAGAAACCCTCTTCGCATGGCCGGATCCAGACTTCCCCCGGGCTCGTCCAGCACCAGCAGCTCAGGCCTGTGCGCCACGGCACAGAGCAGGGCCAACTGCCGGGTTTGCCCCTTGCTGAGGGTGCCGACCTTGGCACGGTCCTCGAAGCGGAAGCGCTGTCGGAGCCGCCCTTCCAGCGCTGCATCCCACGTGGGAAAGAGCTCCCGGTGGAGATCGAGGACGGCGTCCACGGAGAGGGCCGGGGGAAGAACCTGATCCTCCGACACGAACCCGATGCGCCGCTTCAGGGCCACGGGATCGTCCCGGGGGTCGCACCCCAGTACCCTCACGGTGCCGGCCTGCGGCCGGAGCATGCCCATGATGATGTTGATGAGCGTGGTCTTTCCGGCCCCGTTCACTCCCAGCAGCCCCACAACCTCTCCCTCGTCCACGGCGAAGGAGACCCCGGAGAGGACCTCGTGACCGTGCCCGTAGGACCGGTGGACATCGTTGAGTTCGATGACGCTCATGCCCCACCTCGCTTCTTCACGTCGTCCAGAATGCGGACGACCGTCTCGTAGTCGATCATCGCGATGCGAGCCTCGCTCAGGAGGCGTCCGGCCAGCTTCCTGACTCGCCTCAGCCCGTCCTCCCGGTCCACTCCCGGGAGCTTTCCCGTGACGAAGGTGCCCCGACCCCGCTCCGTGGCGATGAGCCCCTGCCCTTCCAGCTCGTCGTACGCCCGCTTCACCGTCAGCGGAGCGATGACCAGCTCGGCGGCCAGCTCGCGGTGCGACGAGAGCTTGTCTCCCGCATGCAGTCGCCCCTGGGCGATGTCCTCCTGGACCTGCCGCACGATCTGCCGGTAGATGGGCAGCTCGTCGCCGGGGTTGATGATCAGGACGCCCCCTCGTGTGATACAGTGATATATAACCCTATATCACATTGCCCTGAATGGCAACCCACGTTCGTTCCAGGAACCACGGAGAACGGCGGTCCCGGTTCCCGGCGCTGGACGCCGTTCACGCATGCCCCCGGTGCCCGTCCCCACCCTCCTCTTCTATACTGAGGGTCCAGGGACCCTCCCGACGTGATTCGTATCGGGGCCGGCGCGTGTCACGCCCCCGACTCGGGAGGTTGGATGGAAACGACTTCGCCCCAGCTCCGCCGGAAGATCCTCCGCTCCATGATCCTCGTCCGGGCGTTCGAGGACCGGCTGACCGCCCTGGCCCGGGAGGGTGGCCGCCTCGCCGGCATCCAGATCCTCTCCGTCGGCCAGGAGGCCGGTGCGGCCGCTGTCCTGGCCCTGAGGGACGAGGATGTCCTGGTGAGCAACCACCGCAACCATGCCCACCTCCTGGCGCGGGGGACGGACCCGGAGGCCCTCATGGCGGAGATCATGGGAAAGGCCACCGGGGTGAACCGGGGCAAGTCCGGGACCCTGCACCTCATCGTGCCCGAGGTGAACGCCCTCATGACCTCCACGGTGGTGGGGGCGGGACCGCCCATGGCGGTGGGAGCCGGCTTCGCCCAGCAGTACCGGGAGGAAGCGAGCATCACCGCCGTGTTCTTCGGCGACGGCGCCGCCGCCGAGGGAAGCGTGCACGAGGCCATGAACCTGGCCGGTGTCTGGAAGCTCCCCCTCTTCTTCGTCTGCGAGAACAACCGCTGGGCGGGTGCCCAGCGCCTGGAGGTCCACCTGGCCGGCGGGAGCGTCGCCGCCCGGGCGGTGTCCTACGGCATGCCCGCGGAGACGGTGGACGGCAACGACGCGGACGCCGTGTACGAGACCGCGGCGCGGCTGGTCGAGGGAATCCGGACGGGCGGAGGGCCCGCCCTGCTGGAGCTCCAGACCTACCGCATGCACGGTCACAGCGAGGCCGACCCCCAGCTCTATGTGGATCCCGACGAGCTCGAGGCCTGGGCCTTGCGGGATCCCATCCAGCGGTACGTGGCGAGGCTGGTGGAGGAGGAGGTCCTGAGCGCCTCCGATGTTGACACGTTGCGCCGGGAGGCGACGAGAACGGTGGAGCAGGCGGTGGCCTTCGCGGAGCGGAGCCCCGAGCCCCTGCCCGAGGGTGCCCTGGAGGATGTCTGGAGCCGTCCCCTACGGCGGGCCCGGGAACCCCAGGAAGGCCGGAAGCCCCGGGGTACCCCGCGTGCTCCGGAAGCTCTCTCGGTGCCACGCCCCCCCAGCACCCCCGGCGGGGCCGGGCGTCGGCTCGTCGGGGGTCAGGCGGTGAACGAGGCCCTGGCGGTGGCCATGGAGCTGGACGAAGACGTGTTCCTGGCCGGGGAGGGGGTGGGCGTCTCCATCCATCCCAACCCCATGGGCCCCATCCACGGGCTCCTCCAGCGTTTCGGTTCCCGGCGGATCCGTGACACGCCGGTGAGCGAGGCCGCCATCGCCGGGCTGGGCGTAGGGGCCGCCACCCTCGGGCTCAAGCCCGTGGTGGAGGTCATGTTCTTTCCCTTCGTGACGCTGGCGTCGGACATGCTCGTCAACCACGCCGCGAAGCTCCACTTCCTCAGCGGGGGCAGGACGTCGGTGCCCCTCACCGTGCGGGTGAAGGCCGGCATCGGCTTCCAGTCCGGATGCCAGCACTCCCACAACCTGGAGGCCTGGTTGGCCCACGCCCCGGGGCTGAAGGTGGTGTGGGGCTCGAACCCCGCGGACATGAAGGGGCTGCTCCTCAGCGCGATCTTCGACCCCGATCCGGTGGTGGTGGTGGAGGACCTGGGGCTCTACCGCGTGGAAGGTCACGTGCCGGAAGGCGACGTCCGGGTCCCCCTGGGCGAGGCCTCGGTGGCGAGGGCCGGGAACGATGTGACCGTGGCGGCCTACGGCGCCGCGGTCTCCACCGCTCTCCGGGCCGCCGACGCCCTGGAGCAGGAGGGCGTCAGCGTGGAGGTTCTGGACCTCCGGAGCCTGGTACCCCTGGACCGGGACGCCGTCCTCGCCTCGGTGGCCCGCACCGGCCGCTTCGTGATGCTCCACGACGCGACCCGCTTCTGTGGGTTCGGGGCCGAGGTGGCGGCCATGGTAGCGGAGGAGGCCTTCGGGGAGCTGAAGGCGCCCGTGCGCAGGGTGGCCGCTCCCGACGCGCCGGTACCCTTCGCCGTTTCCCAGGAGCGGTTCCACAAGCCGGGCCTCGAGCGGGTGGTGGCCGCCGTGCGGTCGTTGCTCTGAGGCGCGCACGGGACGGGGAATGCTCCATGGTCGACGTCGTCGACGGGGTATCCGCCCGTCTCCTGGACCATTGACACATTCCACCACCCCCATCAGCTTACTTGCCCTTGGGAGTCGCGTCCCGGTGCAAGTGGAAGCCTACCCGCCCCGCGGGGGATTCCAGGTCGGTCCCGGAAGGGCCGGCAAGTGCCATCGGAGGCGCGATTTTTTCATGTCCATGCCCCGGCCGACACCGGGGCCACGATGACGCATACAGCGCGGAGGACCGCATGACGAACCGGGCAAAGGAGCTCAGGCGAGACCCCTTCTGGGGGTCGTATCGCCCGCGTTCCGTTCCCCTGATCGGGAGCGGTGCCGGGAATGCGCATCGGCTTCCCGCATGCGTGCGGGGACCGGTGCAGCGCGACGCATGCGGAGGGGACATCGTGCCATAGCGCGGTCCTCCTCCCTCGGAGGCGGCTCGTGGAGCGCCCCACCTGCGTCGTGCGGGTGGGGCGCTCGTCGTTTCGGCCGGCGTCCCGCGACAGACGATGAGACAGAAACCATGGGCCCGCCGGTGGCGGCGGTGTCGCGGAACGACGGACGACGCGACTCCCGATCCGTGACGCCCCGCCCCGGAGGTTGCCCGCCGACCGAGGATAGAACCATGGTCCGGAACCGGATCGAGGAGCTCCTCCGCGACCCGTCGCTGGAGGAGCCGTCGCTGGACTACCACGAGGTCCGCCTGCCGTGGCGGGCATTCGTGGTACGCCGCGAGGTTGCCGAGCGCCTGATGGAAGCGATCCTCGGGTTCGAGCGTCCCGAGTGGATGCGCGTCGAGACGATCACGGGATCGGTGGTCTTCCTCCGGACCGCCGACGTGATCTACGTCCAGGAGTGGACGAAGGCTCAGCGCGCGTCGGAGCGCCGCTTCTGGAAGGCGATCGAGGAAGAGGAGAACAAGGAGAAGGCGACCGAGCAAGAGGAGGAGAAGAGCAAGGAGAAGGACACCGAGGCCGCCGCACCCGCCGCCGCCGAGACGCGCACCGGAGCGGGCGTACCCGAACGGCCGGACGCGGTGAGGGCAGCGCTGGCCAAGCTGGCGACCGCCCTGTGGGTGGCCGTAATGCTCATCGCCTGGCTTCTCCTCCTCCGGTGAGGCACGATGCGTGTCTCGCCGTGGGCCGCTCCCGGCCCGGCACCCCGAACCGGGTGCCGGGTCGGGGCGGATCCTTCCAGGAGTCTGGTGACGGCCGGAAGTGGATGCGGCACCGCATGCCGCTCCTCATCAAGGCATGCCGGAACGCTCCGAAGACCGTCGACAGGCGAGGCGTAGCCCTCACTCGCGCTTCAAGACATCCACCGGATCGATGCCCATGGCGCGGCGGGTGGAGATCCACGTAGCACCCAGCCCTGCCACGACGATCGTCCCGACGAGACGTCCCCACCCAGGGAGAGGTGGAACTCGTCCTCCGTGTAGCCACCGACCGCGTCGAAGGTCTCCTTCGCGGCCTGCCAGGCCGCGACCATCGGTCGGACCGGTGGAACCAGAGACTGATGCCCCCGGGCATCCTCCTCGTAGCGCCAGAGCTGCACGACCCGGTCGCCTTCGGGGAACGGCAAGGGCTCGATGACAAGGCTGTGGACCAGGCTGAAGACAGCGGTGTTCGCACCGATGCCCAGGGCGAAGGTGAGAACGAGGACCAGCGAGAAGCCCGGAGATCCGAGGAGGCTTCGCAGGGCGTACTTCACGTTCTGGCCGGGGGCCGACGAGGCGAGGCTGCGCACGACCCTTCGCCAGGCTACCTCACTGCGCGTAACGCGCCACCAGAGCAGGGGCGCTGGTGACCGGACAACCTGGTAGCGATATCACCACACGGCGTACTTGGCCCGGCCCGCGGTCACCATCTTCTCGAAGTCCCTGTCCAGGCCCTCCGGCCCCTCCTCCCGGAATCGACCGTCGAGGGCAAGCTTCAACAGGAGTCTGGCAAGCCGCGGTGCCTGACCACGATCCGCCTCCGGAGGTCAGCCTTCCTGACCGATGGGGTTTCCCCGCATCATGCGGCGAAGCATGGACGTGGAGTGCTCGAGCGCCGCCTCGCCCGTGGGGGTCAGGGACACGAGCTTCCTGGAGCGCCCGCCCTGGACCGGTTCCGGCGCCGAGGCCCGGAAGTCCACCATCCCCTTGGCCTCGAGCCGCCCCAGGGTGGCGTAGACCGCGCCGACGGAGACGGACCTGCCGGCCCGCTCCTCGATCTCCTTTCGGATCGTGACCCCGTACGCGTCGCTTCCCAACCTCAGCACCGCCAGCATCACGTAGATCTCGAGCTCGGCCAAATTCTCGCCTTTGGGCATCGGATCATCCCCTGCTGCGTCCGCACTTAGCCCTATGTTATACAAATGCATAGTAATGTGTCAAACGCGTGCGGCAGCGACCGTACGGAGGGAACTTCCAAGCCCCACAGGATGTCTGGGCCCTCCCACTCTGACCTTCTTGCACATTACCCCCGGCCCGACAATTATGTTGACGTTGTATACATATCATGGCGTCAACGCCGCCGCTCGGAGGCGTGCTCTACGGGAGGCGCATGTCACATCAGGGCCTGGGTGAGTTCGAGCAGATGGTGCTTCTCGCGGTCCTGCACCTGGAAGGCGAGGTGTACGGGGTGCGGATCGTCGACGAGATCGAGAGGCGCACGGAGCGGTCCGTGTCCCGGGCGGCCGTCTACGTGACGCTCCGACGCCTGGAGAAGAAGGGCCTCCTTTCGTCGTGGATGAGCGGGCCGGTCTCCGGGAGGGGAGGAAAGCGCAGGCGCTGCGTTCGGGTCGAGGCGGAGGGAGAGCGGCTCCTCCGGGAGTCGCGGCAGGTGATGAACCAGATGTGGACGGGTCTGGATCCCGCCATGGAAGACACGCGGTGAGAAGGGCCCCGGAGCCCCCACGGTACGCGCGGCTGCTCCTGGAGCTGGCCCTGCCCGCCGACGACCGGGAGCCCGTCACGGGTGACCTCCTCGAGGTCTTCCTCTCGAAGTGCTCGGCCCGGGGACGCGTGCGGGCACGGGTGTGGTACTGGGGCCAGGCGTTGTCGTTTTCGGGCCGGTTCCTCAGGGAGCGATGGCGCGAGCGAGGAGAGCGGGACGCAGCCGGTGCGCACGTGGGTCCGGGTCCCGGGAACGACGCATGGCCGGGCCGCGATCGCGTGCGAACACACGAGGACAGGAGGTGGGACGTGGGACGGATGCTCGAGGCCCTCGCGAGGGACCTGACGCACGCCGCGCGGAACCTGCGCCGCGCGCCGGGATTCACGGCGGTGACCGTAGTGACCCTCGCCCTCGCCATCGGCGCCAACACCGCGATCTTCAGCGTCGTCGACAGGGTGCTCCTGAAGCCCCTTCCCTTCCCCCACCCCGACCGCCTCGTCGCGATCCGCGGGTCCGCGCCGGGCTCGGACCTCCCGCCGGAGTTCGGTTCGGGCACGGAGATGTACGTCGAGTATCGGGAGCAGTCGACGAAGCTCGAGAACCTCGCGTTCTATCAGATCGCGCAGACCAACGTGCGATCGGGGGATCACGTGGAGCATCTCTTCGTGTCCTCGGCCTCGCCTTCGTTCTTCGCGACCCTCGGCGTGAAGCCCGTCGTCGGCCGGCTCCCCTCGGCCGACGACGAGGAAGGCACCGTCATGGTGCTCAGCCACTGGCTGTGGATGGACTGGTTCGGCGGAGACCCCTCCGTCGTCGGAAGCACGATGGAGGTCGCCGGCGCACTTCGCACCGTCATCGGCGTGATGGGTCCCGACCTCCGATTCCCCGAGGAGCGGACCTCCCTCTGGATCCTCGATGAGCCGACTCCGCCGATCCGCCCGGGAGGATTCGGCCTGAACCTGGTGGGTCGCCTGGCGCCGGGAGCGGGTCGGGCGTCCCTCACGGCGGAGCTCGCGGGGCTGGCGAGGCGCCTCCCGGAGCGGTTCGGCGGCGGGCCGCGGTACGCGAGCATCATCGGGCAGTATCGACCCGTCGTGCGCTCCCTGAAGGATCAGCTCGTCGGCGACATCGAGGCCCCCCTCTGGATCCTCCTGGGCACCGTCGGGGTCGTGCTCCTCATCGCGTGCGCCAACGTGGCGGACCTGCTCATCGTGCGGGCGGAGAGCAGGAGGCGGGACCTGGCCGTGCGCCGTGCCCTGGGAGCCGGCCGCACGGGACTCGTCCGGGCGCAGATGGCCGAAGCCCTCATCCTCGCGGCTCTCGGGGGCGTGGGCGGTGCGCTCCTCGCCTGGGGCGGCGTGCCGCTGCTCGTGCACGCGGCGCCCCAGAGCATCCCCGGCCTCGGCTCCGTCGGCCTGAACACGACGGCCCTTGTCTTCACGGCCGGCCTGGCCATCGTGGCCGCGTTGGTGGCGGGCCTCCTTCCGGCCATCCGCTTCTCGAACCCCGGCCTCGTCGGCGGCCTGCGCGAGTCGGATCCCACCGGATCCAGACGCACCCATCTGACGCGCGACGTGCTGGTGGTGGCGCAGACCGCCGCGGCGCTGGTGCTCCTGGTCTCGTCGGGGCTCCTGCTACAGAGCTTCCGGGCGCTCACCCACGTGGACCCAGGCTACGACACGAAGGACATCTTCACCTTCCAGATGGCGCCCGACTTCCGGAAACGCGGGATCAACGACGGACCGACGGTCGCGCGCTTCCAGTACATGTTCATGGACAGCCTGGCCGCCTTGCCGGGGGTGGAGTCCGTGGGGCTGGTGAACACCCTACCCCTGGACGAAGGAGCCGGGATGGCCCGGTTCGCCTCGGAGAAGACGGCCGCGAGCGAGGCCGTCGAGCCGCTCCTCCACTACGCGCCCGTGGGAGGAGATTACTTCCAGACCATGGGCATCTCCCTCCTGGAGGGCCGCTACTTCGAGCGCAACGACCAGGTGCCGGCGGAGGTGGACGCCATCGTGAGCCGGTCGGCGGGGCAGATCCTCTGGCCGGGTGAGGACCCCCTCGACAAGCACCTGCGCCTGGCCTCCGACAGCACGTCCCCGCACTGGCTCCGCGTGGTGGGGGTGGTGGAGGACATCATGCTGCGGGACTTCCGCGAGCCGAAGCCGGACCCCATGGTCTACATTCCCATGGTGGGGTGGTCCACCCGGGCCTGGTCCGTCCCCGGGCCGGCTTACGTGGTGAAGACGCCCCGGGCGGAGTCCATCGCCCCCGAGATCCGTGAGCTCATCCACAAGGTCGTGCCCGACGCGCCGATGTACAGGATCTTCACGATGGCCGGGCTCGCCGACCGCTCCCACGCGCGACTCTCGTTCACGATGCTGACGCTGCTCATCGCGGCGGGCCTGGCCCTGATCCTCGGTGCCGTCGGGCTCTACGGCGTCCTCTCGTACCTGGTGGCCCAGCGCACCCGCGAGATCGGCATCCGCATGGCGCTGGGTGCGCAGGCGCGTCAGCTGCGTCGGATGGTGGTCGCCCGGGGCAGCCGCGTCACCCTCGTGGGCGTCGCGGTGGGCGTAGGCCTCGCACTGTTGACCACACGCATCCTCGGGAGCCTGCTGTTCGGGGTCAGGGCCATCGACGTACCGACGTTCGTGGCCATGTCGGGGGTGATGCTCGGCGTCGCGCTCCTGGCCAGCTACATGCCGGCCAGGAAGGCTTCCTCGGTGGATCCGATCCGATCGCTGAGAGCCGAGTAGCGAGGGGGCGCCGGCCGCTGGCCAACCCCACCGAGGTAGCCGAAGCTCATGGCGGCGCGACCGTCACAGGTCCTCACAGGTCGTGGGATACCCTGGGAGGCCAGGCGGCCCTCAGGGCGTTCAACACGGCCAGGACGTCGATGACCTCCTGGGCCAGCGCGCCGTTCACCGGGCTCAGGTGACCGGTGGCAGCGAACCCCATGCCGACGACGCTCAGCGCCATGCCCCCCACCGCGCTCTGCAGGGCGATGCGGCGCATGCGGGCGCTGACGTGCATGAACTCGTCCACCTTCTCGAGGGAGTTGCCCATGACCACCACCCCGGCGGCTTCCGCGGTGACGTCGCTGTTCTCGCCGATGGCCATGCCCACCGTGGCGGCCATCATCGCCGGAGCGTCGTTGATCCCGTCCCCCACGAAGAGCGTCCTGGCGGCGGCCGTCTCCCGGCGCACGATGGCCAGCTTCTCCTCCGGGCTCGTCTGGGCGTGGATCTCGGTGATGCCCACCTCCTCCGCGAGGTAGCGAACCTCCGACTCGCGATCCCCGGACACGATCATCACCCGGTCGATCCGGTGCTTCGGTCGCAGGTGGCTCACGAAGGAGCGGCTCTCCACCCTGGGCGTGTCACGGAAGCGCAATGTAGCCGCATAGCGACCGTCGATGACCACCGAGCACTCGAGCCCGCCGGCGGCGGGGGGCAGGTGCTGGATGCCCGGGGGCTCCTGCGCCTGGACCGCGGCTCGGCTCGTGACGTGCACACGCCGTCCGGCGGCAACTCCACGCAGGCCCTGCCCGGGCGCTTCGTGCACCTCCGTGGCTTCGGGGACCCGGAGGCCGTCCTTCTTCGCGGCCGAGACGATGGCGCGGGCCAGCGGGTGCTTCGAGTAGCGCTCCACGCTCGCCACCAGCGTGAGGACGTCCCCCTGGGCGAAGCCCGGCGCGACGAGCTGCTCGGTGAGCTCCGGTGCGCCGTAGGTCAGGGTCCCGGTCTTGTCGAAGATGGCGGTGCGACACCCGGCGATCTGCTCGAGGACGACCGGGCTCTTCACGATGATGGCCCTGCGGGCGCACAGGGAGATCGAGCCGATGATGGCGATGGGTATGCCCAGGAGGAGCGGGCACGGCGTGGCGATCACCAGCACCGCCAGGAACCGGACCGACGCTC
>Ga0315535_1000057_pt1 | contig 64604 bp, 56 predicted proteins | sample SalMarSW160220MG_2_FD_203092 | JGI IMG/M metagenome (GOLD analysis project Ga0315535, IMG submission 203092) | Salt marsh sediment microbial communities from the Plum Island Ecosystem LTER, Massachusetts, United States - Salt Marsh Sediment SW1602-20 ... | reverse complement strand
AGCCGTCTTTCGAGATCAGACCGCGTTCAAGCGCATCCTTATTCGACTCTTCCTGCCCGAAATGCGGCAGCAGCGAGCGGCAGGCTTCGAGCGCACGACCGACAGCCTCGGCACGAAGCAAACCCAACTCGTAGCAGGCCAGGGCCAACTGGTAGGCTCCCTTTACCGGAACCACCAGCGGCGCAAACTTGGCGAAACGCTCGGGCGGAGATTTGTCAGCCAGGTGTATGAAAATACGTTCCACCGAACCGTGCTTGTCGCCAAGACTATCTAAAAGCGCGTGAACGCATTCTCGATCGTCCTTCTTGACGCCGGAGGCCTTCATAGCCTCCTCGGCCTCCCCGGCCGACAGATCGCCTGAAAGCAAACGTGCATACAGGTGAAAAGCTTCGGCGTCGCTCTCGACGTCGTCACCGAACAGGTACTCTCTCGAACATGGCCGGTTCTGACGGGTCGTCAGCAATGCGCATAGCTTGAATCCCACCTGTTCGCGTAACCTGCCCGGCCGCAGCCTGAGAATCGTCGCCGCCCAGTTCTTGAAAGCTATTCCGTCGTACTCCACGCCGTCCATGAGCATCTTGCGCTCGATCACGCGCCGCATCTGCGGCGGACTGGCGGAGACAAAATAGATCGGGGCAGCCGCGAATGTGCGCCCGGCGCCGCGGCGCAAGCCGCGCAGCACTTCCGGCATACCCGCGATGGCCTTCTTGTCTATGGCGAATTCGAGCGGAATGCGCGCCATCCCTTTGAGCGACGAGAAACGAGTTGCCAAGTATGTCTTATCAATGTCCCAGACGAAGACCTTGCCGTCGAAATCGTCCGCGTATGTTCGCTGTTCATCCAGGCTTAGAGGATAAGACTGCAATATGCCCTCAGCGGTAGTTTAGTACGGCGAGTTCCTTCTCGACCGGAAGGGACATCAGCCGGACCAGAGCCTCGTTGCCGCTCCAGTCCTCGTACAGAATTCCGTGCACTGCCCTGACAATCGGCAAGTCGATATTCATCTGCAGGGCCTGAGCGTGCACGGCCTTGGTAGTCGGCACTCCCTCGGCGACCTGGGTCATACTTTCGAGGATCGCCGAAATCTTCTCACCCGTTGCCAGGCGCTCACCCACCTGGTGATTGCGACTGAGTTTCGACGCGCAGGTTGCCATCAGGTCACCGATGCCGGCCAGGCCTCCAAAGGTAAAAACGTCGGCGCCAAGTGCAACGCCGAAGCGGGCCATCTCGCTCAAGCCCCGGGTGACAAGCAGGGATTTGGCATTGTCTCCCAGGTTCATGCCGTCGGCTACCCCTGCCGCTATGGCGATTATGTTCTTGAACGAACCGGCGACCTCGGTGCCTATCACGTCCCGGCCGCTATAAATGCGCATTCGGCTGGAGGCGAAGAGTGGCTGAATGGCCGCGGCCACTTCGTCGTAACGCGAAGCCAGAAGCGCCCCGGACGGTTGGCCACCCATGATTTCACGCGCCAGGTTGGGGCCGCTCAAGGCTCCGATCTTCAAGGCGCATGTCTCTTCCCGCAGCACTTCGGACATACGTTTGAAAGTCTCTATTTCAATACCCTTGGTCGCGTGAACAATAATCTGGTTGCCTTGGGCGGTATCTCCGATCCGGCGGGCAATATCCCTGAAAGCCTTCGATGGAACAACAATCAAGACGATCGGCGTCTTTTTTATCGATTCTTCCAGTTTTGTCGTGGCTCTGAGATTAGGCGGTAGTTCGAACCCGTCAAGGTAACGGGAGTTGGTGTGCTTCGAGTTGATCTCCTCGGCCAGTTCGGGTCGACGAACCCACAGGAGAATCCGGCGCTTCATCTCGGAGAGAATCGAGGCCAAGGCTGTGCCGAATGTACCTCCGCCAACCACCAAAATATCGAGTCTCTCGCGATTTTTTCCCGAAGCTCCTCTCATGCCGACTCTCCGTTCCCGATACCAGCAAGACGATTCTGGTAATACAGGAGCAGATTGCGATCGACGTGGAAGAGGCGATCTCCCCGACGAACCAGGGCCGGTTTACGATGATAGGTGCCAAGATGAGCAAGTGCCTCGGACACGACGGCTACCGGGTCGTTGCGGGCCACGATGTCGTCAATCCGCACCTTGCCGCGCCGGTTCAGCTGCTGCACCGTCTCGAGCGTATCTTCGACGCTGCGGTAGACATCCGCCAGCGAAAAGCTCTCTTCCGAACCGACACCGCGCAGCAGGCGGTAGAGATCGAGACCGGGGTTCTTGTCGCGAAGCAGCTTGAAAACCGCCCGGGAAACGAGGTTAGTCGACTTGATCACCGTATTCCTGTGATAAGCCTCTATGATCGAGCTGGCCAGTTCCCGGGTGTACTCACGGTCACGTTGCGAATCAAATATTGGCCGTCCGGCAGCGTCAAGCACATAACGTGAGCGTTCTACCGGTCGGCCCCGCCTGTCGCGGGAGACTCCCCCCTCGTCAACAAGATTGCCGAAAACGTCCAGCGGGCTCGAGACGACCAGGTGGATGGTCGAGTGCAGCGAGAAGAGTTGCCGGATGAACTCGAAGACGCGTTTTGGCCTCGAGAATTCATCATCTTCGATGATGTAGCGGCTCTTGCCGACATCCTTGAGATGATCGTCGATCAGCGTCTCCGCCTCGAGAACCAACTGATAGTTGATCGTGCAGGGAACTACGAAAATATCTGGTCGCTCTTTGCCGGCAGCAAGATTGTGTATATAGGCATCCAGGCCCATACCCAACAAGCCCATCTTGAGCTTGCTCTCCACGGCGCCTGAACGGCTGCGCGTGCCGCCGGGAAAGAACAGGTTGTGATAGCCCAGTTCCATGCTGTAGCCGGCATAAGTCTTGAGAACGTCCTTGTAGACTGGCGCCTTTTTGCGCCGGTCAACCTTGTAGGCGCCCAGGTTGTGCATGAAGAAGCCTATCAGCTTGTTCGAGAAAAGATTCAGTCCGGCTCCGTAGGTGTAAGGCGGCAGGCCCAGGCGATAGAGTGCGAAACCTATCAAAATGCTGTCGAGGTTGCTCGAGTGGGTGGGAACAAGGATGGTCGTCCCCATTTTAGCTACCCGACGCAAAGCCTCGCCCTCTCCCTCGATTACCAACTGGTCGACCAGGCTATCGGCTCCCTGAAGGGTTTCGATCAGGCGCAGTGGACTTACCGTGTTCAGAAGCAAACTCAGACCGGTGGGAATTACACGCGTTGCCAGAGAATAGACGCGCGGATCGAAGTGTCCCAACACCTCATCGGCGAAGAAGCTGACCACCTCTTTGAGCAACTGGCGATGAGAAGCGCCCTTACCGCTTAGAGCCTGGTGATATATCCGCTCGTAAAAGGCGCTTTCTTTTCTTACCCGGGAATTGTTCCGCTCGGACTCCAGCCGGCGCCGCTCGTGGTAAATTGTGTCGAAGAGGGATTCCTCGCAACAAGTGGCGTCCGAAGTCCAGTGGTCGAGGATGCGTTGAACAACCTCGACTTTGACCCTGTCTTTGTCTTCCGGCCTCACGGCATAAGACCCTCGCCAACGCGAAAACTCCGCCAAATGGCAATGCGTATCGGCGCAATAGTTCAATGGCGGAAGTGCATGGGAATCGAACCCACCCAACGCGCTGCTCGCACGTCACACCGGGTTTGAAGCCCGGGGGGCCCACCAGTGACCCTGGCACTTCCAGGCAGGCAGCTTAGGGTGGATAGGCCGGACTGTCAACCGGATATTGGATCGACTTCAGCGCTCGTTCGGGGTCAGACTGTCCCAGATTTCCTGAAGCCCGTTCAACTGGCTCTTGCTAACAAACAAGATCACATGCCCGCAGTCGCCGCATATTCGGCCCCGGTCAATCTGGGCTACCTTGAGCTTGCCGTTCACCTGAAATCCCGACCGGAATGAAGTCTTGTACGGCCCGGTTTCGGTTTCCGGGGAAAGACGCGTACTCGAACAAACTGGACATTGCATGGATTCTCTCCCTGTCAACCCAGCAACTGAATCACCAGGTTGTGAAACTCGGCGGCCTCCAGGAAAGTCATGTTCAACCCCCCAATCCTGATGCGGGCGCCCGATTCGAGCCGAAGCGGAGGCCCGGACCCCAAAACGGGCACTTGTTGCTCCTGGACGAAGGTTCCGTTACGCGAACCCAGATCTTGAATCTGAAACTGGCCGCGCTTCGTGATTTCCACGGTCGCGTGGTTGTCCGACACGGACGCATCCGGTACAACGATATCGTTGTGGTCACCGCGGCCCAGCCTGATCACACCATCTCCATCCTGTTTGCCAAAGCCCAGCGGAAAAACCAGAAAATCCTTGCCCGGGTCGAAGGCCCGGACAGATTCTTCGTGCTCGATGGCCTGGGTCGAGGACATGTCCTCGACCACCCGGATTTTTCCAAGTGGGCCGTGGTGAATGAGATATGCCTGTCCGTTACGGAGCGCGAAGCCTTTGACATCGTAAGACGCCGCATCTTTGAAAAAATCTCTCATGGTGAGGAGCACGGTCATGATCGGAGTCTCTTCAGACATGATTCCTCCTGGAATCTCCACTTGTTTTCATTTCTCTACCAGAAAAGCAAGTACTTGGAACGGTTTTGGAAACCAGGCAAAGTAATTGTCGAGCCACACCAGACCGTCGTAAGTCAGGCTTTCCAGGCCACCCCGGCCGACGTATTTCCAGGCAACCCAGACCACCCCGGGCTCGAACAACCCGGCGATTTGATTGTAGCCCTCCGGAAAGCGGCGTGCCAGCGCGTTGCCGCTGGCAAACCACTCTGAAAGGCAAGCCGTGACCTTGACTTCAGTGTGACCGGGACCGGGAACTATGACCGGGCGAATTTGACCCCATAGACCTAGGTAGGCCTTCAGGGCACCGGAAGCCGCCTGGCCTTTGAACACGCGTTCGTAGTCCAGCGGGTGCGGTTCGAGCATTGAAAACCTCTGCTTCCACGTCTCCGCCTGTTCCTTATCGAGCGACAGTGAAAGAAGCGCCTGGGCTTCTTGCTCGGCCCTGTCCAGAACATCGGACCACCCGTCGATTTTCTGTCGCCCGCGCTGTCCGACCACGACATGGGCCAGTGCCTCGCCGTCCGCATGATCTCGATCTGTATTTTCCGCCAGGCGCCGGATCAGTTGTCTTGCCTCCCGTCTCTCGCGTGCCTTGCGGGCCAGGGACAATCTCTCAAAAACCTCCGGTGCACCCCGCAGCAGACCGACGGCGCGGGTTCGCAGTAAATCCGCATAGCCTTCCAGAATCGACATGAGCAGTTCGGGGCTTCTGGCGCGGGCAAACCGCCAACGCAGGCGCCCCGGCGGCTCGGCCAATTCGGCCAGGTCTTCGGAATCGAAGACACCGCCCACTTGCTTTTCGCCCCGTAACGGGCCGAAAGTAAGATCGACCCGGTCGTTGTCCAGTTTGAAAACGACCGTCAGAAACATGTTGCTGGATTCGAAACGAACCGAAGTGTCGCCGGACTGTACGAGGCTGAATCCGTATTCTTCAAGGAACGAGAAGACCTGCTTGGCCGCCTCAACGCGAGCGGACGGCTCAATGTATCGAGCGTTATCCATTTATCAGATTGAATTTAACAAACACCTCGAAGAGAGCCAGTGCTATTCCAGCCGAAATTGTCGGGGCACCGATCCAGGCAAAGAGTATCTTGAATAAATTCCTTTTGTTGATGCTCTTGGTGCCTTTCAGAATTCCAGCACCCAGTACGGCTCCAATTATTGCTTGCCCGCTGGAAACCGGCACCCCGATGATAGCAAACACATGAACGGTCGCGGCCGCTGAGATCGATGTTATCAGTGCTGTGAACGCATTCAGTTGCACCAAACCCTGGCCGACGGTCATCATGACCTTTCGACTGTACGTCAGAACCCCCAATGCGATTGCGGCAGAACCTATCAACGTGGCCCAGAAAGGCGTCAATCCTCCAGGCCCCGCAAACGGCCCGGTTACATTGGCGACGTTGTTGGCCCCTAATGCATAAGATGCATATGAACCGGCAATGATCAATAACCAGCGTATTGAGCGGTCATACATGAAGAGAGAAGGCGCCAGCAGATTAGCCAACTTGCCGATTGTGAAATACAACACGATTGTTATGAGGCCTGCACCAACCGGAGTACTGACCCAGCAGATAACAATCTTGACGAGAGAGGCGACATCGAGGTCGGATCGGATCACGCCTATCAATACCATAGCGCCAACGATGGCCTGCGAGCTGGAAACCGGCAGCCCCAAAATGCTCATGAGCGCCAAAGAGATACCGGCAGCCAAGGCCACAATAAAGGCCAAGTTCAGATTCATGGGACTAAGTTGCTGGTAAGTACGAATACCCTCTTGGCCTTCCAGAATCGCCCCGAGAATGACGAATACAGAGCATAGGATGGCAGCCGTCCAGAATTTGACCATGCGCGAGGCTACCGCCGTGCCAAAAACGTGGGATGCGTCGTTCGCACCCAGCGACCATCCCATGAAGATGCCGGAGGTTATCTGCCACATGTCAGATCTGGCGCTTGATGGCTATGATGCCAATACGATCGGCGACGGTTTCGGCCCGGTCGGAGATCTTGCCGATCAGCAGGACGATTTCCTTGAGCAGCAGTTGCATGCCCGGGCTCAAATCCTGTTGTTCGAATATGCTCCGAATGATTTTTCGCTCCAGGCGATCGGACTCGCTTTCCTTTTCGTCGACGTCCTTGGTGGTATGCAGAGTCGCCCTGGGATTGTGCAAGAGTTCATCCACCGCCTTGCGCGTGAGAAAGTAGGCCTGCAGGTTGAGCTCGACCAGTTTCTTGTATAAATCGAGCAATCCTTGCGGGATGACGGTCTTCTGACAGAGAATCACGAACAACACCGTCTCGGCCATGTTGGGCAACTTGTCGAAGGCCTCCAACAGGCCCAGCAAGTCTCCGCGCGACTCCGGCAGCAAGGCTTTGCCGTAGAGAGTCAGCTCTATCTCCCGGCGCTGGTCATCGGCGGCCGATTCGGCTTCGTGCGCTTTCTGAACAGCTGCTTCGAATGAAGCTCCGTGGCCGTTAGCAACGTAGGTACTGAAGGCCTTTTCGAAGAGCTCGAAACAGGTGTCACAGCGATCGAAGTACTGCGCCATCATTTTTTCGACGGTTTCCTGCTTTTTCCAGAAGAACGCCATTGTAAAATGACTCTCTAGTTATTTCGTCGGTTTGGGTTTGACAACCTTTGCCGGCGCAAGCTTCGACCTCAAGGTCACCGGGACCTTTCTCAGCTTGGGCGCCAACTTAAGACGACCCGGCTGTCCCAGGGTGGGACGTCCCTTAAGCAAATGGGCGCCGGGAGGCGGCTGGCCCGGAACTGGTCGAGGAAGACGTCTTCCAATTGCCGCTCCCGTGCCATAATGCACGTCGATCGATTTCTGATCGTCACGATCGGTCATGATCTTGAGCGTGCCCCTGCGCTTGTCCGGAATGCCTGCCAAAGCAAGATAGACATGCCAATCGTTGTCTTTCTTTTCCGAGTAACCGACGACGACTCCACTCGGATCGTCGATGCTCTCAATATCGAAAGGTTTGCCGCTCAGCGAGGATACCTTTACCTCAACGATACCGCTGCGCCTGCCTACCATGCCAGCAAGCATGCCGAAGCAACGGGCGATTGTGTCACTTTGCGGAGATACCCTGGTCGGTGTGAAAAAAACGTAAGATCTATCGACGATAAGGTCGGGAGACACCTGTCCGTAGACATATAGTTGCAGTTCCTTGGGCGAAGCCAGGTTGGTCTTGACCTTCACCTGCGCCGAGATGCGACCCGGCTTTTCCTGGGCCAGCAACGTCACCTCGATAGCCTGTTTGCCGTCTTTTTCGATCAGTTCGGCCTTTATCTGATCCGGCTTGCTGGATGTTACTTCGCTGATCTTCAACTTGTCGGGATCTTTTGCGACAATCTTGACGGTTTCGGTGACGCTTTTTCCCATTGCCACGTTCTTGAGATTGAGACGCTGTGGTTCAAAACCGGCGATGACCTCCACCTGTCCATGCAAGGTAAGCTTGAATTGCGGATTTTGCGGGTCATTGGAGTAGACAGTGACCGATTTCTGAAGCTTGCCCTTGCGACCTGCGGTTTTTACCTTGACTTCAATTTTGCCTTCCCCGCCCGGGGGAATGTCCGACGCCGAAACGACGGCAGCCGTGCAGCCTCACCCACCGCGGGCGCGCTGTATATTCAGCACACCCTTGCCCTTGTTTTTCATCACAAAAACATGCTGAACCACGTCGCCCTGGGAGACCGAACCGAAGTCGTAATCTGCTCCGTTACAGGCAATAACGGGAGCCGGACCGGATAGTTTTACCGACTTTACGCCCTGGGGCGCGGGAGCCGTGAGTTTTTTCAGATTGAGAGGCTTCCTGAAGCTCGGCGTGATCTTGGCCCGGGGAGCCTGGGCAAAAGCAGGCGCTGTTAAAGAAAGCGCCAGAAGCCACGGTAAGATTCCAATTCTCTTCATTTCACACACCTCCAATATCCCCTTGATTCCGGCTATACTATGATCAACATCGGTATGGTGCAAGGGGTTAAAGCGTACTGCTGCTCGTTGACATACAAACAGTGCGCATGTTACACCACGAAATCATGGCGGTTCATCCTCCGGATCTCAGAGACCTGTGCTCGCTGATGCTCGAGCGAGGACTAATCGATGAAGAGCAGGTGCGTGAGGTGTTGGTCAAGGAGAGCGCCCAGCGTCAACGGCTGCTCAAGGGGCAACAGGCGTATTCCCGCCAGGGTCGCCATCGGATCGAGATCGCCAATCCGGAATTGCTGGCATCATTCAACCTGCCCGTTCCCGGCAAGGTAAACACCTTCTTGACCGAAGACCGCATCGCCCAGGTGCTGGCCGAAGCCGCCAATTTGCCTCACAAGAAGATTGATCCGCTCAAGCTGGATATGAAGCTGGTGACTTCGATTTTCTCCCGGCCCTTCGCCCGCAGGCACAGTGTGCTGGCTCTCGGGCTGGATAACGGCACACTCACAGTGGCGCTGGCTGATCCTTTCGATGTCGAACTGGTCGAAAACCTGCGTCGGATCACCAGTTACCAGATCTCGCCCGTGGTTGCCGCCAAGAGCGACATCCAGCGCATTATCACCGAGATGTACGGGTTCCGCACCAGCGTCAAGGCGGCCGCCTTGACCATGGAAGCCGGAAGCGATCTGGGCAATCTCGAACAACTTGTTCGTCTCAAGGCGGTCGATGAACTGGAAGCAACCGATAAGCACGTCGTCAATGCCGTCGAGTATATGCTTCACTACGCATTCGATCAGCGAGCCTCGGACATTCATATCGAGCCTAAAAGAGATCACAGCCGGGTCCGTGTGCGCATCGACGGGATCTTACACGCCGTCACCACCTTGCCCAAGGTAGTGCATGCCGCCGTCGTCTCGAGAATCAAGATGCTGGCACGCATGGACATAGCCGAGAAACGCCGCCCCCAGGATGGTCGCATCAAGACCGGCTCGGCGGGACAGGAAACCGAGCTTAGAGTCTCAACCATGCCGGTGGCCTTCGGAGAGAAGATTGTCATTCGTATTTTCGACCCGACCCTGCTGATGCAGGATCTTTCCAGCCTGGGTTTCTATTCCAAGGAATACAAGCTGTTCGAGTCGTTCATTACCCAGCCCAACGGGCTGATACTTGTCACCGGACCGACCGGCAGCGGCAAGACCACAACCCTCTACTCGGCTCTGAAGTACCTGGCCGGACCGGACGTTAACATTGTTTCGATCGAAGACCCGATCGAAATGGTGGTCGAAGACTTCAACCAGGTAGCCGTGAAACAGAACATCGGGATCACTTTCGCCTCGGCGCTGCGCACCATCCTGCGTCAGGATCCCGATATCATAATGGTCGGCGAAGTGCGCGACGCCGAAACCGCCTCTAACGCAGTGCAGGCAGCGTTGACCGGCCATATGGTCTTCGCCACGCTGCACACTAATGATTCGGGAGCGGCCATTGGCCGGATGAGCGACCTGGGAGTAGAACCGTTCTTGCTTTCGTCCACCCTGATGGGTGTGCTGGCCCAGCGACTTGTGCGCATGATTTGCGAAAACTGCAAGCAAAAGGCCTTCCTTACCCCCGACCAGATAAACTCGCTAAGGATGAAGATGCCCGAGGGTAGTCACAAGAAACTACCGGTTTACTACGGTGAGGGGTGCCCCAACTGTCGCGGCACCGGCTACTTCGGACGGGTTGCACTCTATGAACTCATGCCGGTTAATGAGAAAATCGTCAGGTTGATCAACGAGAAAGCCGACACCAAGGAAATCATGAAGGTAGCCCGCCTGGATGGAATGATGACGCTCAGGGAGGTGGCTATTAAGAAGCTGGCCCAGGGGGTGACTACTTTCGAGGAAGTCATCAGGGTCACGGCCGAATGAAAAGGCCTATAAGCCGGCAGGTCTCATTTGCGGGAGGACAACGATGCACCCGGTAACCGAGGAACTCAAGCTGCTGATCGAGTCCGGGTATCCGCTGATATACCTTCTGACCCATGAAGAGGATCGCGCCATGCGCCTGCTGGCCGGGGCAATGTCCGAATTGGGACAGAAGGCCGGTATCTGGAGCCGCACCGGCGGCGCCCAAAGCAAGGAACTCAAGGAACCCACACAGCTTTTCAAGTCGTTGGTTGACGTCAAGGCCGGCGCAACGTTGTTGCTCGATTTCCACCACTTCTTGAACGATGTGGAAGTATTACGTCGAATTCGGGATATTCTCCCCCTGCTTGCCCGAGCCGGCCACAGCCTGATCATAATTTCACCTATCCTGGTTCTGCCTCCCGAACTGGAAAAAGACATCACCCTGCTGGAGTTGCCGTTGCCGGCGCGCGAAGATCTCGACGTTCTCTTCAGGCAGATCTGCGCCGCCGAGAAGGTGATCTTTCCCGAGGATTTTATCGAGAGCGTAGTGCGGGCGGCGCGCGGCCTGACAGAGAACGAGGCCCGCAGAGTGTTCACAAAGGCTTTACGCAAGGGGGGCGGCTTCAAGCTGGATGACATCTCACTGATCCTCGAGGAGAAAAAGAAATCCATCCGCAAGAGCGAGGTGCTCGAATATCTCGAACTGGATGAGCAACTCGATAATGTGGGCGGGCTGCAAGAGGTCAAGCGCTGGGTAACCGATCGCTCGCGCGCTTTCGATGACGAGGCCCGACAGTACGGTCTGCCGGCTCCCAAGGGCCTGCTTTTGATCGGTGTTCAGGGCTGTGGCAAGAGCCTGACCGCCAAGGCGGTAGCCAGCGCCTGGCGACTGCCGCTGGTGCGCCTTGATTTGGGAGCGGTTTTCGGTTCGGCCTCGCCTGAAACGGCCATCCACAGGGCCGTAACAATATCCGAGTCGCTGGCCCCGGTCGTTTTGTGGGTAGATGAGATCGAAAAGGGATTTGCAACTTCCGCTGATGGCTCGGGCAACGCCTCGCGAGTGTTCGGCTCTTTCGTAACTTGGCTACAAGAAAAGCGCGACGCGGTTTTCGTCGTGGCCACCGCCAACGAAGTCGCTAATCTGCCGCCGGAGCTCCTGCGCAAGGGTCGTTTCGATGAGACCTTCTTTGTCGACCTGCCAGATATTCACGAACGTCGGGACATTCTCGGTATACATCTCGATCGCCGCGACCGCGACCGTAAGGCCTTCGACCTGGATATTCTGGCGCGCCAGTCCGAGCACTTCTCGGGAGCGGAACTCGAGCAGGGTGTCGTTGCCGGAATGTACCGGTCTTTCGGAGAGAAGCGCGAAGTTACCAGTGCGGATATCAGCAAGGAACTGGACGAGATCGTACCGCTCTACGCCACCTACGAGGAAAAGATCAAAGGCCTGCGTGAGTGGGCCAAGACCAGGGCGCGGCGCGCCAACCTGGACCAGTCGCTTGTAGATCTTTTCGATCAGGAATAGAGAGCCATTAATGAGCATCAAGGTTGGAGTCATCGGGGCCGGAGCATGGGGCACAGCCCTGGCCCATCTGATGTCCGATGTCAGCGATGATGTAATTATCTGGGCTTTTGAGCCCGAGGTTGCCGCCGAGATCAACAGCGGCCACGAGAACAAGACTTACCTGCCCGGCATCAAGTTGCCCGAGGGCTTGCGGGCCTCGGCCGTTCTGCCCGAGTGTTTGACCGATCGCAACCTGATCTTGTCGGTGGTTCCCTCTCACGTCGTTCGCCAGGTAATGAGCGCCGCCGCCGATCACATTCCGACCGGTGTGCCAATCGTCAGCGCATCCAAGGGGATCGAAAACGATACTTTAATGACCATGAGTCAGGTGCTCGAAGACGTCTTGCCGATCGCCTGTCACCCTATGCTGGCTTTTCTTTCCGGGCCGAGTTTCGCCCGCGAGGTGGGGCAACGCTTTCCAACCGCCGTCAGCGTGGCGGCGCGTTTCGAGAAGGTCGCCACATCAGTGCAAGAGATCATGTCCGGTACGGCCTTCCGGGTCTATACAACGACCGACGTAACCGGGGTCGAGTTGGGCGGCGCACTAAAGAACGTCATCGCCATTGCATCCGGTGCGGCTGACGGACTGGGCCTCGGAACCAACACCATTGCGGCTTTGATCACCCGCGGGCTAGCCGAGATAACCCGCCTGGCAATCAAGATGGGTGCCAATCCCCTGACCTTATCGGGTCTCAGCGGAATGGGCGACCTGGTCCTTACCTGCTGGGGAGGACTTAGTCGCAACCGCACTGTGGGCCAGAAGATGGGTCAGGGCATGAAGATGGAAAGGATCCTGGCAGACATGCGCCAGGTGGCCGAGGGTGTCAAGACTGCCAAGTCGGTTCATTTCCTCGCCCTGCGTGAACAGATCGAAATGCCAATCGCCGAGATGGTCTATCGGATGATTTATGAGGATCTACCCGCCCAGGACGCCGTGGTTGGGTTGATGTCGCGTAGTCTGAAGAAAGAAATCTACACCTGAGGTAGTAAAACATGGATCGAAGACGCAAACGGCGCAAGAGAACCGACAAAGAGACCACTGGGGCAAAAATTGAACGCCGCAGGGGTGAACGACGGCGCGAGAACAGGGTAGCTGCTGAGATCATGGTTGAGGTGGAAACCAGCGGACTGCGCACTTATCGCCGCACCGCCAACATTTCCGCCGGCGGTGTCGGCTTTTACCAGCCGATCCCGTTTACCCGGGGTTCGACAGTAAGGCTCTCGTTGAGGCTGGCCGGTCGTGAGGCTGCTGTCCGGGTTACGGGCGAGGTAGTCGGTGTCGACAAGAACGGGCGCGGCAACCGGGTCATGTTCACCAATCTGAGCCCGGCGACTCGCAAGTCACTTACGGCCCACCTCGAACTTTTCAACATACCGACTAAAATTGGTCGCCCGGGCGGCCAATTGCCCTCAGCTGGTCACTCACGCGCCAGCGTGCGCGAGGGAATCATGATTGTCGAAGATCATCCCGACAGTCTCGAGTTCAGGTTACGCGGCAGCGACAAGATCATCGGCCGTGATCCCCATGAATCTGATTTCATCATCGATGATGCGTCCGTCTCGAGGCGTCATGCCCATGTTTACCTGCACAACGGCCGTCACGTTATAGTCGACCTTTCCAGCACGAACGGTATCCACTTCAGGGGAAGGCCGATCCACAGTCTGGTATTGAGCAACGGTATGGTTTTCAAAGTAGGCAAGATACGTCTGCAGTACCTGGTCACTAAATCCGTTTGAGCCCGGAATGTCCAATCCTAAGGCCGTGATCTTCGACCTGGGCAGGGTGCTGGTAGGTGTCGACGTTTCGCGTGGACTCTGGAAGAGACTACTATCCACTCTTGAGAGGCAAGACAACGACACCCCCGCCGGGCGCGCCTGGCGCGAGGCCTACGCCAACTTCGCGACCGGAAACATGCAACCCGGGGAGTTCCACTCCCTGGTGTGTCGTTTACTGGGCGATCAGATGTCCTTTGCCGATTTCAGCAGACAGTGGTGCGACGTGTTCTACGATCTTCAGGGAGCGCAGCAAGTGTTGCGATCCGTTGCCGCTCGCCTTCCCACGGGATTGCTGTCTGATACCGATCCGTTGCACTGGCAACACGAGATCGACAGGAATCCCTGGCTGGGTCTGATCGAACGGCCGACATTGAGTTTCGAGACCGGAGTACTGAAACCAGCCGCTGGGGCCTACCTGGCCGCGGCCCGAAACGTCGGCGTCGAGCCGACGGGCTGCCTGTTTATAGATGATCTCGAAGAAAACGTCACAGGAGCCCGCCAAGTTGGCATGCGGGCCTTGCATTTCACGGATCACACCAAGCTTAAAATCGATCTGGTTAGATTGGGAGTAATGACTCAGTAACGCACCATGGTGATCGCCCAGGTATAGCCTGCTCCACCGGTGTAGAACAGAATCAGGTCACCCTTGGCGATTGCCCCTTCGCGCCGGGCGCGGTCCAGGTTGTAGAAAGTGTCGGTACTGCCCATGTGAGCGCATTCCTCTATATAATCGATGTTCGACTTGCACCCGGAAAGCCGCATGCGTTCGAGAAAAACACTGTTGTGTCTCTTGGATCCATTAACGGTGGCGACGAAGTCGATCTCCTCACGGGTCACCCCGGCTCGGGCACAGGCCTTGTCAATCAGTTCATCGGCGATCTCGATCAGGCGTTCTCCAAACTCTTGCAATTCTTCCCGGGTAGTGCAGAGAGGACGCCAGATCTGCAATTGGTGGCCGCCGCGCTCGACAACTTCCATGCTCAACTTGGAATAGGCGCCGACTTCAGGCACACAAAAGTTGCCGTGATGAATGCCCCAAGTCTTGTAAGCGGTCGAGATTATATTAAATTCTGAATGGTCGCGTTTCAGGATTCCAGCGCTGCCGCCGTCGCCGAACAGGTAAGTTCGGCCAAGAATGGGAGGGTCGAGGGTGCTGTCGAAACGTTCCCCGGAGGTGATCAGCACGGCCTTGATATTCGGGTCCGAGCGAATCATCGAACTGCCGATGTTCATGGCCATGTTTTGTCCGTTGCAACCCTGGTAGATGTCGAAGCCATAAGCGTTCTTGCAGCCGAGTTCGTACTGTATCTTGGCCGCCGCCTGCCAACGCGTGTGGTCCTTGACCGAGCCGGTGTAGATGATCAAGTCGATCTCGGCTGGATCCAGACCTGCATCATCGAGGGCCAAGCGACTGGCCTTGATCGACATGTCGCTGGGCATTTCACCCGGGCCCGCCTGGTGCAATCGCTTGCAGCCGATGCGATCGAACTTCTTGCGGCTGATCCCGCTGTCACGCACGGCTTCCCAGGCATCGATGGTTTTCTCCGGCAAATAACTGCCGATGCCCGCGATTCCGACAGTCTGCTCGTCCATTGCCATACATACCTTTCGCCCCGCCTTTTTGAATATCGCACTCCATGGGCTCACTGACAAGATTGCATCGCACGTTTAAACCGGGGTACAATCTCTCCCCAAAGTCCGGGAGGAAAAGGTGGTCCGCATACTGACCATATTGGTCCTTTCCAGCCTGCTGGTTGGAGCGGCATTATACATAATGTGGAGGCAAGTCGGTCAACTTGATGCCGGGGACAGTTACTCCGGTGAGACCGATCGCCCTGAGGCGCCGGGCGGCACGGAGCCGGACGAACAAGACCCGGCCGCCAGGGCTTTGGACCTCTATCATCAGGCAACCAGTGGCCAGCAGTGCAATCCCGCACGATCCCTGCGATTGGCGCGTCAGGCCCTGGAAGTTGTTCCGCCGGAGGCAACTAACATAATAAAAAACATCGAGGAACTGATCGCAGAATTGGAAAAGCAAGTGGACGAGCCACTTGTCGCGCCGTAAATCACCGTGCCGGGAGCCTGCAATGAGCGGTAATGACGATTCGCTCGACTGGAATGACGAAGAAGAAGTGACGCGGGAAACCGAAGTCTGCGTCACTCCTTCCAGAACTCTGCCGCGAGTTGTGATATTAAGCCAGGTCGAAGGCCCGGGCGCGCCTCGTGACTTCATCCTGTCAAAGGACGCCGTGGTCGTAGGACGCTCCGCGGAAGCGGATATCAGGATCAACTCCGAGCAAGTTTCCCGCAAACACCTGCTGCTGAAAAGAGTCAGCGGCGAGTTCTCCTGCACTGATCTGAACAGCCGTAACGGGGTTCACCTGAACGGTGTAAAAATCCACTCGGCGGTCCTGCACGACGAAGATACAATCCAGATAGGAAACGTTATTTTCGACTTCTGCTGCGGCACGGGTCTCTCGTCGATCAAGGAGTACAAGCCGGACAAACTCTGACGTGCTGATCGACGCTTGTCTTTCATGCGGTAAATTCCAAGTGCCCGGGATTCAAGATCCCTTCGGGATCCATTAGTTTGCGTACGTCTCTGACCAGCCTGCGAAAGGTGGGATCGATGCGCTGGGCATTGCGTTCCCAGACCCACTGGGGAGTCTTGTATGGAAAGAATCCCATGTTTATTGCCATATCGGAAAGCTCCTGGTTTACCACGCGAACTTTCTTGCATTCCTCCTCGTTGCGTCTGTCAAAGACGGTTATCCAGCGCAGCACTCCGAAGTGCGACCCGAGCATCGGGCGGCAGACGACCACCGGGGGCAATCCGTGCTTGGCCAGGATCTCGGCACCTTTCTTGAAGCCTTCTTCGAAGAGGCTGGTGGGTCCGTACGTTCCCACCCAGGTCAGCCCGCCGCCTGGATGATCGAGCAAAAAGTCGAGTCGGGTTGGAAACTTGGCGAACTTGGCGAAGCGCGGTTCCAGGCTGACCAGATCCTCGAGATCCAGCGGGCCGTCGAACCTGGCGCCGTCGGCGCGCCATTTCTCTACCTGTTCGGCAATGATCTTCTGCTTGCAGTCGATCTCGTGTTCATAGTTCGAAGAGTAGTCGATGTAGACGAACACCAGAGGTTCATTAGGATCGCGATAGGTAGGACGATACTCACCGAAAAGCATCTTGCCCGAGGCCAGGCTGAGCGTGCCCAGGTCGTCGGCGAATTCGTCACGAGCCAGCTTCTTGACCAGGCCATAAGCGTGATCGACATCATAGGCCAACAGAAAGGCCCGCCGGCGGAACTTCTTGTTCGGCCAGAGCTGAACCGCCATTCTGGTAACCACTCCGGTGCTTCCGGCGAATCCCACGAAGAGCCCGTTCAGGTTGGGAAAGGGAGCGTTGCCGCACGGCCGCCCGCCGTAGGCCAAGTGACCCGTGCGCAGCATTTCGCCCGACGGCAGCACTGCTTCGATGGCATTTATCCAGTACGAGGCCGAACCATGCTTGAGTGAAAGATTGGCCAGGCCGTCCATCAGGCAGTTGGGTACAATCCCCGTGTCCGGCGGTGAAAGCGGATAGGCGAAACGCAACCCCGGATGGTTCTGTGCCAGGTAATCGCTCATGTCCTGCCAGGTCACCCCGGGCTCGATTTCGGCGTACAAGTCTTCTTCTGAGACTTTAAGGATGCGATTCATGCGGGTCAGGTTGAGCACTATGCCCCCCCTGAGCGGGATGGCAAGTCCGCCCAGGTTGGTATTGGCGACAACCGGGTAGACCGGCACCTTCAGGCGCGCAGCCTCGACCAGTACCGTGCGCACGTTTTCAGCCGAGCGCGGGAAAACGACGATCTCGGGACGCTGCCCTGGATTCTCGGTAATATCGTGGCTGTGAAGTTCGAGCACCTCTTCATCGTCTGTAACAATCTCCTTGCCCATCTTCTGGATCAACACTTCGCGGATTCCGTTCGTCATTTTTGCTTCTCCACTCTCATGAGCTTGAGCATGCGCAAAAGTCTCCAGATCTTGCCGCCCACCTTGAGCTTTCCGGAAAGCACCGGCATAACCATCCCGTGTCCCAGGGCGACTCCCAGCAGGGTGTCCATGCTGCCGCGCACCCTGGTGTCCGCCCTGTCCCCACCTACCGCCATCACCAGATCGCCTCCGGTGAATTCCAGCATCACCCGCATCCGAGAGGCGCCAACTAAAATCGTGCCCTTCATTTTCGCAAAGGCCCTGGCCCCGGGTGCGGTTCGCAGGTTGCGCTCGATCAACGAGCGCAGAATGTATCCCAGCAGGTTCATCTCGCCCGGGATCTTGAATTTGACTTCAGGCATGTTCTTGTCCTGTCCGTAGTTTAGTCATCCCGAAGTGGAAGATGTTTCCATTTCAGCCAGGTTGGCAAGAATTTCGCTCAGCAGATCCATGGAGGCCTTGTCGTCCTGGTCCGCCGCCACTCCCACTCCAGGCACTACGCTCGTGTAATGAGGATCTGGTTGAATAACTCTGACTACTCTGCCCGACAACTCGAGCGTCTTTAAGGTGTAGGGGTCCACCAGGCTCATCTCTATCCGGCTGCCAAGCGGGGGCGGCATGCGGCTTTGCAGGAAAACGCCCCCGCAACTGATGTCGCGTGCGTCGGTTGTTCCAAACCCGTTCTCGGCCTGGAAGCGAACCTTGGTTCTGCGAATAAGGCGCGCGTGCCGCCGGGGCTCATCGTTGGGGTGGCGGATATCGCCCAATACCCGCCGTCGGATGTAGTTTCGGATAACGTGTTCGTTTTCCAGGCTGGGCTTGACGAAAGCCAGTCCTATTCCCTGTCCCATGCCCTGACTGGTTTTTTCGGCCCGATGCACAACCTCGGCCGTGCCTTCGTCGGTCGGCAGTCCGCCCGGAACAGACAGCTTGTAGGCCAGCCTGGCGCCGACCGGGGCCGGCAGATCACAGGTTGTAAACATACCCCCGATACACAGATCGTGAGTCAGAGCGCTGACTCTGGAAGAAGCGTGCGAGAGAGTCACTTCCAACCGAGTATCGATACGGGCGAAACGCCGCCGCTCCAGTAATCCCTGACGAACGCGGTCGTCTACTAAAGCATAGACCAATCGCCGCTCATTATCATCCAGATCGACGAACTTGATGCCCATTCCACGACTCTTTTCCGGGCCCTGGCCCTGTGACCAGACTACCTCACCCAGAACTCGAAAAGGCGCACCCCTACCGATCGGGTAGCCTTCTATCTGCAAGCGGCTGCCAAGCGGTTCGGGGTCGCTATCGGCAATGAACAAGCCTCCCTCGCCCAGGATGGTCAAGTAGCTCTCGCGTCTTTTTCCGCCCTGGCCGTAACATGCCTTCAGCGAAATGGGTACCCTGAGAAACTCCCTCGTATCGGTAGCCGGATCGCGGATCTGTTGAAAAAGGGCTTCCTCGATCTGGCAGCGCATCATTCGCCAGCGAGCCTTCTCGGTCTTGGAAAGGCCGTGTTGGTCGAGTCGCTTGCGCTCGTTCAGCGATTCGAAGGCCTGCAACAGGCCGTCAAAGGAATCCGGCGGTGCGCTCCGAAGTCCGCTGCCTGGTAGCGCAAACATCATTTCTTGTAGTACCTGCGCACGGTCGCCAGCTTGGTCGTGTATTCGGGGCGGGGATCCAGTTCAACGGCCATCTCGAGTAACTCGACGGCCTCGGAGATTTCTTGCAGGTTGAGTTTCTGCTCTGCTTTGCCGAACATCAACTTGGCCGACTGTGAGCGCATTGCCACCGATACCTCGATACCCCGCTGCTCCATCCTTCGTTGTGGGTTGGTAAGAACCTCGAAAGCCTGCTTGGCCATCTGCAGTCTGCGCTGGCACAACTCGGCAAGGCGCGCGGATGATTGCGCCAACTCGCCGCTCGGCCCGAAATGCCTAGACATCTCTTGCATGGCCGTCACGAACATGCGGGGATGGGCGCTCCAGTGAACTCCGAGCCTGTCGAACAGGCCGCACTCCTCCAACCTGGCCAGCTCTTCCTCGAGCTCTCCTGCCTGATCTGCGTCCGGCGTTGTTTCCCGTGTAGCCGGAGCAGGAGCTTCGTCCCGGGCGCGCTGCGGTTTTTCTTTTCTTGGCTCGTTTGAAGAATCGACTTCGAGCGTACCCAAGGCTAGCAGCGACAACACCAGCCGAACCGACTTGTCGCGAAGCTTCTTGTCCATTCCTGCCAGGCTCTTCTTCAGCGTAAGGCTTCCGTCGAAACGCTGGGCAAAGCGATGGCAGTGATCGTCGAGATCGAGTTGGGAGAGGGTAAAGAGAGGCTCGCGGCACAACCTGGGAGCGCCATCCCAGATGGGACGCAGCATGGTTTTTACCTTCGCCGCCTCCAGGGCGGTCAGGGCGCGTTCCATCCAATGCATGATCATCTTCTCGAAGCGCAATCCACCCTCAGACTCGACCGGCTCGAGATCGAGCAAGAAACGAACCTGGCCGCGAGAGCGGCACTTCTCGAGAGCATCTATCACCTGGTCGCGAAAAACTATCGATACCTGGTGCGCGGTGACGACACCTTGTGCCAGTGCCAGTTCGCTGGCCTTCCTGGTTCCACCGAGCTGCGAACGCAGCTCGTCCGCGATCCCTTCATCTATGAAGTGCGCTCTGGAAAGGCGTTTAAGAAAGTCTACTTCCGATCGCGGGCCCTCAAATTCGCACAGTTCTCCGTTGGCATTGAAGCGAAAGGTCATCCTGTCGCCGTTTGATTCGACCAGCAGGCGACTGGGCTGACAGGCCGCGGTCAGTGTGGCAATCAACTCGAAGAGAGTCGTCGTCTGGCCGTCCTGGTCTCCAAACTGAACCGGTCTGATCGATTTGAACTCTTCCTTGTCGCGCGATGCGGTGGCGATTCCCTGAAACGCATGCAGGACCGGTCCCCGCCCATGCAAGTCTTCTTCCCTGGACTTGGCCTTCTCCCTTGCCTTATCTTTTGCCCGCTCTTTCTCCTGTTCTTGCTCTCTTCTTTTCGCGGCCAGCGACCCGATCTCTTGTTTGCGCTGCTTGCGCAGCCTGACGACCAGGCCGTTGATGGCCGAGATATTCTCGCGCGTCGGCTCGATCTGCAGGCTGACCATGCCACTCTGAGACATGACCGTCTTGGCCATAAAGGGCAAATCCGAGTCCACTCCGCCGATGTGAAGTGAAAACTGAGCGAGTTCGCCAACCTGCCAGTCACCAGTAGCCGTGGCGTAGAAACCGCCGGTTGCGACGTTGGCCTCGAAATCGGCCAAGAAGGCGGTGACCGATCCATAGTTGACCACGCCGTCGTCGGTCAGGATCGGACCTCCCCTGAGCTGTTCAGCCAGCTCGGCCATGGCCGCGGTGTCATTCGAGTCGGGCGCGATCTGCAAGCCCACTTTGCCCTGCCCGCAGTAGACTACCTCGGCCTCTATTCGCACACCGGTATCGGTCGTCCCGATTCGCACGCTTAGTTCGACCGTCGTGCGCAAAGGCCACTCGGCCGGGCTTTCGAGGTAAAACCCGCCTTGCAAGATATGGGAGTCATACTGGTCGAGAAACTCCGCCTCAGACGTATATTGAATGATTCGATCTTCGCTGAGTGTTGCCATGGCCCGGACTATAACTCAGGCGCTTTGTGTTTTCCAGGCTTTGGTAACCCGGAATTGGCCAGGCGATAAAGCCCGTAGACGCGCTCGTGTAGCGTAGTTGTAACAAACGCCTCCAGCTCGAAGCCGTCAAGCACACGCCCGCAGAAGACAATACCATCATTGCCTTCGAAGCCCGGCTCGCAATACATGTCGCGCAACAGAAAGACGGGCCGATGCCGGATGGTCTCAACCAGGCGCTCGGGCCCAGCAGCCATGGCCTGCCCGGTTGCCATAACCTCGAGTTTGCTGAGAGCCAAAATGCTTGGATGCTCGGCCAGCACCAGCGCATCGGGCGGCAGCCGTGCACCGGCCAGCATGCTTGCCAGACGTGTTTCCAGCAATTGCGTTTCTGGAGGTCGCGATGCAAGTTCGAGATTCGGCCAGGATAGCCAGAGTGCACATCCCACCAGGCAGGCAGTCACAAGGGCGGGCAGCTTTCCAAAAAGGCCGCCCTTTTTCAGCGAGATCAAGTCGCCGGAAAAACCCGCAAGCGGTAACAGGGCTATCAACGGGGCGATTATCATTCTTTCCTGAAAGAGTTCGAACATCAGGACCAGCAGCAAGGAAATTACGCCCGCGGTAAAGGGCGGCGACATCGTTCTGCGCTCGCTGCGCCCGAGAAACAGGGCCGCGGCGCCGGCCAGCCCCAGGCCCAGCAGAAACAAATCGGCCGCTCCGTAGCCCGGGGAGTTGATCAGCACGCCCAGGCTGCGCGGTAGATTGGCCGGCGAAAAGAAGACTCCGCCATATATCCCGCGATTGAGGTTCCACATCGGAACGGCAGAAAGCATGGCAACAAGCAACCCCGCACAGACTGCCAGCGCCGCCTTCCATCCCGGCCTGCGGATAAAAACCGTGGCCGCCACGGCCGAGATCGCGGCCAGCAGTAGTTCCGGGCGAATCGCGGCCGAGAGACTCAAACCCGAGATCATCAGCAAGCCGGCGCACACTCCCCCGCGACGGATGAAGAGCATGCCACCGCACAAGCCGGCCAGCAGGCAGGTCGCCGCGGGCACCGCTGTCTCGGTCGTGGCCGACCAGGCCACGTGTGGCGGGAATAACGCGGCCAGCGCGGCCGCCGCCAGAACCTGGCGCGGACCGCCTCCCAGCAGACGTGCCCCGGCCGCCGCCAGCAGTATCGTCAAAATTCCCAGCAAGCGGGTTGTCGTAAAAGCCGTTGTCTCCGATCTTTCTCCGATCAAGAAAACCCCGGCTAGCAGAGTCGGCCATCCAGGCGACTTGGGAAAGGCTCGGCACTCGCGATCGGACCAGGTTAGCCTGCACAACTCCGGGCTCTCGCCGGCTGACAGGCGTCCGGCGATCTCCAGGTACCAGGACTCGTCAACGTACATCACGTGATGGGCCGGCACCAGGCAGAAGCGCAGCCAGACTGCAACTGAAAGGATGGCCAGCAAGCCGATTGCCGTAAGCATCGCCCGCGGCCCGAAAACAGACGGTTTTCCGTGGGCTACTGAGCGCACAAATCGCACGGCGCAGACAGAGCCGCTTGCAATCAGCCCGAGCAAGAGAAGCGCGCACCCAATGACGACAACCATTGAAACAGCATAGCCACCCGGGCGAACGATGTACAGATACCGATAACGCTTGACCGGCAGCTAAAGCTGGATAATATCGACGATGGCATGCCAAAACCAAAAAATGCCGGCGGCTACCTGGTTTCGATGGTGACCGGTATCGGCAACTTCGTGATCATCTCGCTGGAGACCGTAATCTCCTGTTTTTTGCCGCCGTTCCGGCTGGGTATGCTGATTCAGCAGATGGATTTCATCGGGGTTGGTTCGCTGTTCATCATCGTCTTGACCGGAACTTTCGCCGGCGCGGTTTTCACACTTCAGAGCCTGTATGCTTTCTCGATGTTCAACATGGAAAGCATGGTCGGGGCCACTGTAACTCTGGCCTTGACTCGCGAACTCTCGCCGGTGCTGGCCTCGCTGATGATTACCGGGCGGGCCGGCTCGGCCATGGCCACCGAGTTGGGTACCATGAAGGTGACGGAGCAGATTGACGCCCTGGCTTCGATGGCCGTCAACCCGGTGCAGTACCTCTTCGTGCCACGCTTCATTGCCGCGCTTATCATGTTTCCCCTGCTGGCGATGATCTTCAACCTGGTAGGAGTCTGCGGATCATACCTGGTGGCCATAAACATGTGGGGCGTCGATCCGGGCAACTTCCTGGCCAAGATCCGCTGGTACGTGGATGCCCACGACGTGATCTCGGGCATGATAAAGGCAGCCGTCTTCGGGGGATTCATCACCCTGGTGAGTTGCTACAAGGGCTTCCAGGCCGAGGGCGGCGCACGCGGGGTCGGTGGAGCCACCACCCAGGCAGTGGTGATCGGCTCGGTCAGCATTATGATCCTGGATTATTTTCTGACGGTGCTGATGTTCTGAGCAAAATAGCGGATTAACAGAAAAAGACCAGCAACAGTAAGCCCGGCACTAACAACCCGGCTCCAAGTGCAAAGGTTGCCTTGCGTATCGGGCGCCGGGGGGTATTTTCGTCGGCCCTCTCTGAAACCCAGGCCACGAACAGTGCGTAAGCCAAAGAATATGCCAAAAACACGGAAAGCGAAACTAGCTGGGTCGTGAAGGACATGATCTTACCCTAATCTTCTCCCCCAGGCACTTGAGATGGCAACACCCTTACAATTTATTCAAGTAATTGTTTTGGCGTCAACGACAACAAGTATCGGCCTGGTCCCGCGTTTTTTGCGGGACTCGCTCACTTCCGCTCTCCTTGCGCCGGCAACACGAGTTTGATATCAGTTGCTGTGCCAGTCGGGCAGGCACAGATTGTGAACTCACACGGTGGCTATGTCAAGTTCCAAATCAGCTGATTACGAGATTGTCGACGCCGTCGTCTTGGCCGGCTCGCGCGGCTCGCTGGAAATAAAGGTTGGCGGGCGCAAATTGCCCAAACCCTACCTGGAGTTGGGAGGCGAACCGCTGGTGCGCAGGGTTGTGCGCGCTACGTTGGGCGCTAAAAGGGTAGGCAGGGTTTTCGTCGTCGGCCGGGAAGAGATGCTCGAGCATGCTCTTGAACCATTACTGGGCGAAGAGCCCGGGCGAATCCATATCGTGGCCGAGGGTGAGAGCCTGGTCGAAAACGGCTACCGGGCCTTTTTTCTCAACCTTCTGCCGCAACGAGGCCTTGGTGCTCCCGATAGCTTGCTGCTCGACGCCTCTGCCGTGGCCGACTACCAGCAACGCGTTCCAGAGTCGTGCAGTGTGCCCGCTTTAGTGGTGACTTCGGATTTGCCTTTCCTGACGAGTTCCGACATCGACCGTTTTCTCGACCGAGATCCGGGCGATGCCGCCATCGTCATCGGCCTAACCGATCATCGCGAAATCGAAAAGATGATGTCGGACATCGGTGAACAATCGGCCCTCGACATGTGGAAACTGGGCGCCATTCATTTCCGCGCTTTCTCGGTCAGGCTTTCCAACCTTTTCCTGTTCCGCCCGCTGATGGGCAACCCGGAAATCTATGCACTGGCGGCAGGCCTCTACGAGAACCGCTGGTTGCTCAAACAGGACGGCTCGGTCAACTGGCGCACATGGTTTCGGGTGGCCAGATCGATCCTGTCATACTCGATCAGGGTGAACGGATGGCTCAGGTTTCTGCGCGGCTTGCTCAACTTGCTGCCGAGCATGGCGGCGGCCAGCCTGGCTCGCCTGACACACGGCACCGGGCACTGGTTGTCCTGGCCGTTTCGCCTGTTTCTCGGTCAGAAAGACGTCGAGTTCACCGGATCGACCATGGTTGGTGCGCGCGGTGTGCTGGCCGTCGGCCGCGAGGTGGGACCGGCAATCGACATCGATGTCGAGGAGAGCTACTACTCTTTAGCGGCCGACTCTGAAAGGGAATACCGCCGCATCTCGAACTACCTGGCCCAGTGCAAGGAAACCGAACCGGATGCCGGCGGCCAGAGGGAATGCACGCAAGCTTCAGGCACGACGCCTGACAATCAACAACAAGAATAGCAAGCCGAAAAGCAGCCCCGTCGCACGTGCAAACGGGACAGTAGACCCACAACCGCAGCCGCCACCCGGCGGATTGATTGGCAGGCTGGTAACCTGGAAGGCCTTAGGAGCTGTCAATTCGACCGTTCCCATTTTGACGGTCACGTCACGGGCCGTCTTTTCGGCATCGGCGGCGATTGTCAGGCCGACTTTTATCTTGTTGGTCTCGTCTGGATTCACTTCGGGCTGAGAAATACTGATGCCCGTACCCGAAAACGACACCTCGTTGCTCTCATCGAAGACTACGTCCTGGCCGGTTATGGTCACGGAAATATTTGTTCCGGCCAAACCACTTGGAGGAATTACACTATCGATTGCCGGACTGAACACGTCTATCAGGCCCTCACCCAGGGCAACCTCCGTGCCCGTCACGGCCGTGGCGTTTCTCGGCACACCCGAGGCATCGGCGGAAATATCCAATGTGGCACTCAAGTGATCCGCGTCCGTTACGCTGAGATCGGTCACCTCTATGCCTTCAGGGGGCGAGATGACCAGGCTGGTCTCTCCCTGAACGAACTGACCGTCGCTGGCAGTAATTTCGACATCAACACTCCCACCGGCCTCGAGCATGTCCGGGACGATGCCAGTCAGCGTGCCCGGGGTAGTAATTTCGAAGCCGTCCGCCAGAGTGACTTTCTCACAGTTGTCGCAGCCGGAGGCGAGCCCCAACTCGACGCTTATATCCGTCAGGCCCTCCTGCGACAAAGAACCCAATACCAGTTTGGCATCCAGGTGAGTTGCGTCACTTGCATCGAGGTTTGTAGATCGGGTGTTGTCGGTAGACAGTGAAAGGCTCACATCACCGGCATCGAAGTGCGTGTTCTGGCCGACCAGACTCACAGACAGGCCCGGGTGCCCACGGTCGCCGTGGTCGGGATCGACCGACAGCAAGAGTGTGTCGGGCCCCTGCACGACGATGAACGCCCCTGGTTGTTGCAAGGCCGGCGAGGTCAGCACCAGGTCGTGAGGCCCGACCGGTGCGTCTGCCGCAATCGTTACGTCGGATAAAACAAGCGTCTGCCCGTCCGGGCTATCCTTTGATCCAATGGTCACGCCTTCTCCGAGGCTAACTCCCGTGCCTGTGCTGAAAGTTCCCGGGCCGCCGTTAATGGTCAGCGTGGGTAAAGTGCTGCCCTGAGTGCCGCTCGAGGGCGTTATCTCGACCTGGGGTTCCTCGACGCTGAACATTCCCGCGCCGTTGGCGACCTCGTCCGCAGTGGTCACGCTGACGCTGCGAGCGCCGGCGGCCGCGGCCGAATCTATGCTTATCTGCGCGGTCAAGGCGGTGGCGGCGGAAACGGATGTCGAGTCGACGGTGATTCCCGCTCCCGAGAATGAAATGCTCGAAACTCCTTGCTCGAAATGAGTGTCGGCTCCCGTCACGGTTACCTGCAGCGACTGCCCGGCAAAGGCCGAATCCGGGACAACCGAGACCAGTTGCGGCTGGCTTGTTCCGCAGACTACCTCGAACAGCGCCTGGCCGCTGTACGTAGTGGCCTGATCAACGACCGTCACCGTCTGAACACCGCAATGACTGCCCTCCGTTTCCTCGGGAATCTGTATGGTAACTGCAATTGCATTGGTATCCAGCAAAATCGGTTCATCGGTGGTAGTGATTGTCGTGCCGGGGTTGAAATTCACGACGGCCGGCAAAATGAATACGTCGTCCTGGCCGGCAGTGATGACTATTTGCGGGCCGTCGCCCGGCGAGGCGCTGTCCGGTACGACCGAAAACAGTTCGCCCGCCCAGGCCAGCCTGCCGGCCAGGGTCAACCCCAGGGCAAGCGCGACGAACAGAAGCAGGGGGGTTCTTTTCGTCATCGGGCACCTCACTCGCAATTGTTCAAATACACAATATCATTCACGGCCTGGCCAGGGCAACATTAGATCGAATCGAGTTGATGGTTGACGTCCGCATCGTCGGCTGGCAGTCTCTTCCCATGGCCGCCGTCGAACAAGCCCGCCCCGAAGACATACAGCAGATTCGCGAAATAGCCGGACAGGTTTTCGGCATCTACGGAGACTACGGCGAGATCTTGCCGCGCTTTTTCGAATCGCAGGGGGTAACCACTTTCGTAGGCAGGGTAGGCCCGAAGATAATCGGCTTTGTCATGTTCGGGTTCATTCCCTGGACCAAGGGCAGAACGGATTCCTCGGCCTGGATCGCCGACTTGTTGGCCCTGGCGGTAACGCCTGAATATCGTCGACATGGAGTAGGCAACGAGTTGATCGCGCGCGCCATGCAGTTAATCGACGAGATGAGCGAATGGCGCGACATCCGGGAGATCCAACTCACCTGCGCCGAATCCAACAGCGTCGGATTGGAGTTCTTCGCGAATCATGGATTCAAGGTGATCGATCCCCGGCACGGCAGCTATTCGGCCGGACAGACAGCCGTCAGGCTGGCCCGGCCCTATCCATGAGGTTGCCTCACGGGCCCCAGGGGCCGTAGCCGGCCAGTTCGATGTAACCCAGGCCTCCGATGTCTTTCCCGTGCCGGGTGCCGCTGATCTCGACCTCTCCCTCCCAGTAGGTATTGAGAGTGGTGGCGCGACAATCCATCTCCTGATCATCCACCGTCGCGGACAGCTTTAGATCGAGGCCGACCGATGGGATCGAAAGAGTCCAGTCCATCGGGTAGACGGCTCCTGTGTGGGGACTCGTCCATTCGCTCAAAGCCTGCGCCTCGAACGAATCGAACGTGCTTGCGCAACCGTCGCCGTCGACGAATGTTCCCCCGGTTAGGGCCGTGCCCTGATCCTTGAAGTGCAGCAAGAAGATCATCACTTCGGTCCGGTCGTCGAGCTGCAGGCTGAACCAGTCCCAGCCGTTGGAGGCGAAAACGTCGAAGTCGCCCCACTGGTGATCGTGCCAGGCTATGCCTGTAACGACCTCGTCCACTCCGTCAATCTTCAGTGTTCCACTGGCCTGCATACGAGTCATCGAGTAGTAGTAGGATTGCATACCTCCGCCCATCTCTATCAATCCCTTGTCGCCGTGAAAAGCCTCCGGCTTCAGAGGCACAAGTTCGAGATCGATGGCGAAGTTCTCCATCTCGGCCTGCAAACGATGCGATTCTCCGTCGCGGCGGATATTCCAGCTGTCGATATCGATATCAAACGATGGGAATATTCCGGGCGGCGCCTCGATCTTCTGCGAGTAAGTGTGTTCGCCCGCCTGCGGATCGCTAATAGCGAAGTGCCCGACGTATCCCACCTGGTCATTGGCGAAAGTCTGAAAAAAGCTCAGCTCGAACCCGTAGCGCCGGCCCGAGGCCGTCGATAAGTGCCCGGTGTAGTACCACCATTCCATGACGTTATCATGCGGCGATTCATCGTCCGGCAACACGATGTCGGTATCCGCCGGCGGGCAGGAGTGCTCGCCGGTTCCGCAGGCGCATAAGAGGGCGGCCAAAGCAACAGACATAAATGTGATCGCCGAGCGTTTCATTTCTTCTTTCCATCCTCAGGTCGCAAGACCCGTGCCAGGCTCTCTCGCATCTGCTCAGCCCTAGAACGCGTCGCCGCTGGTGGATCCAGGGAGAGCAACAGATCAATAAGCTCAAGCGCACTTTCCGGGTCTCTACCTCTCTGAAGCGATCCGGCCTCGAATAGAAGCAGGCTGTGGTTCATAGCTTGTCCCTCTTCGGCGCGCATCTTCTCGGATTCCAGCGCCGCCTTCCTTGGCGCCAGGTCTGAAAGCAATGGGATGACGAAGGCGGCAAAGGCCTCGGGTTCCCGAGGGGCCTTGCGCGCCGCCATTCTTAGAATTTTTTCTTCCATGTTTGAGTTGCCCAGCAGACGCGCCGCCGCGGCCCGCAGGCGCAGTCCTTCACGCGTGTCCGGCCGGAATTCGTCTGCGGTGTCCAGCGCGGCCAGCGCCTCGTTGGGTTGCTTTAAATCAAGGCGGCAGGCCGCCACTCGCAGCCACAGGTAGTCCGTCTCGGCAATCGCCAATGCCAACCGGAAATACTCGAGAGCCTCGCCCGGCTTTTTCTTCTTGCGCAGCACGTTGCCCATCACCACCAAAGCCCGCGGATCGTCCGGATCGTCCCTGAGAATTTCACCGGCCAGTCCCATCGCCCTTCGGTATTCGTCGCGGCGATAATGCAGGTCCGCTAGCGAGGCCCTGGCCCTGAGGTCGTCCGGATTATCCTCCAAGGCAGCCTGCAGCAGCTTGTAGGCCTCGTCGAACTTGCCCCGCACCTTGAGTTCGCGGGCTCGGCTGACAGGGTCAGCAAACATGTCCTGTTGATCGCGGCTCACTTAGGCTCCTCGCGCAGCCAGCCTATCACCCGCCCTGCGCTGCAAGCAACCCGCGCCGAGTCAGGATCAGCGCAGGCTGCGCGACGTCCGGTCTCATGACCGTCTCGAGCGTCCAGCCGCAAGATCATCCCAGCCTGTGCCACTTCCACAAAGGATTGATTCATACGGGGCGGCAGCCTTGTGACCTGGGGCAGAAACTTCGACCAGGCCAGCTTGACCTCCCCTAAATTCAGCGAGTAGACGGCCGAACTCGAATGTCTGCTGATGGTGAAAAACATCATTTCGTCCTGCATAACGACCGGTGCCGATACGCGATCGCCCAGGCAATGGAAATCGAATAGCCCGCGTCCCGACACAAGTTCGACCGCGCTGATTACAATATCATCCGGGTACTGTCCCGAAGGCATTGCCAGAAATATTATAGTGGGAGTCACCAGCAACACGGCCGGCCAGAGACCGCCTCGGCGGCGGCTCCATCGATAACCGTCAGTAACCGTGCGCCGGGCAAGTCTGCGTTTATCGAGGGTCAGGTAGTCGCCCCCGGGCAACTTGTCCGTGGCGACCCCCGGACCATCGTCGTCCTCGAGATAGGGGCCGAGCAGCCAGGAGCCGTCGATCCCGGGCAGCTTGGTAGTGTATGCCGACATCTGGCCGCGCAGGCCGGCACGTTCGATGCCGCCGTCGAATCGCAGAACATAACTTGCGACGCCTGCGCCGAAAGCCAATGCTAGTGCCATGATAGCCAGTGTCACCCGGCGCACCCAGACGAACTCCTCGAAAACGCGGCATATGGGCCAGAAGAACAGGAAGGCGACACCCGATATCGGCAACCATAAGACCGCGAAGCGATGAACCGAATCCGAGTACGCCTGCAGATCGAGATAGGCCCGCGCGCCCGAGGGACACAGCAGCCAACCCAGGCCCAGTCCCAGAAAGAAAATTCCCAGCAGCGCCGCTCTGGTAATCCAGCGCATGCGCTTGCGTGCCGCCTTTTGCTGATCATGATCCATGAGCCCGATACTATACGCTTTTGCCAATCCGGGAAAACAGGAAAACCGATCTTTTCTCTCCCCGAGACCGGGGCGGTTCATGATACAATTGATTTTTACGGGAGGCACAGATGGATGTTTTCGAGAGCATTCGCGACAGCAAAGATTGTCGAAACTACAGCACGGATCCGGTTTCATCCGAGCTTCTGATGAAGCTGGTAGAGGCCGGCCACCTGGCCCCCGCCGGCACAGACGGCCGGCCGCGCGAATTCGTGGTCATCACCAACGTATCCAGTCTGCGCGAGCTTTCGAAGCTTGATCAAGGCTGTAGTTTTTTAGCCCATGCCGCCGCCTGTATCGCCGTTTTCTGTGACATCGAGTCCGGCCAGGCGGTTGAGGACGGCACGGCTGCCTGCCAGAATATTATGCTGGCCGCGGTCGGCCTGGGCCTGGGCGCCTGCCGGGCACGCTGCGACCAGAAGTCCTGCCGGCCGGCCATCGGCAAGCTGCTAAGTGTCCCCGCCCATCTCGAGTTGATCGGTATTATCGGCTTGGGACACCCGGGAGAAGATTCCGTGCAGGAGGTAAAGCGCCCCGCCCTCGAAGAGGTGCTGCACTGGCAGCATTTCTAGCACCGTCTCTCGGGATGATTATCGACTAGACAGTGTCGAATTTCAGAAACTGCATGCTGAATGTTGCCCGGCCCTCGGTGATCGAGCGCAGATCCGTCGAATAGCCGAACATCTTGGTCATCGGCGCTCTGGCCCGAACCAACGAACGCGTGGCGCGTTTATCGATTCCCTCGACCTTGCCGCCGCGTGCGTTGATATCGCCGATGACCGTGCCGGTGAAATCGTCGGGAGTTACTACCTCGAGCGCCATGATCGGCAACAGCACCGCGGTGCCGGCTTTCTGGCACAATGAGCGAAACGCGGCCGCACCGGCAATATGCAGCACGATGGGAGTAGTCTCGCCCTCGCGATACTCGATGGCTTTCAGCACAATCGAAATGTCCGTCATCGGATAACTGGTCTGGGGACCGCTGCCGGCCGCCTCGCGAATACCCTCTTCCACTGCCGTTATCCACTCGGGCGGAATCTGGTGGCCCTCCTGAGGTTGTTCCACAACGCTTCTGAAGCTGATCCCCCCGCCGCGCTCTGCCGGTTCGGCGGCGATGGTCAACCCGGCGAACATGTTCCTGGCCTGGGATGACTCATCGAAGCTTCGTTCGAAGCGCTCGCGTACCTCGGCCTTGCCCTTTAGCGTCTCGCGGTAGACCACCTGCGGCTTTCCGGTGTTAACCGGAATGTGGAACTCACGCTTGAGGCGATCGAAAATGATCTCGAGGTGCAACTCGCCCATCCCGCTCAGAATCGTCTGGCCCGTGTCGGGATCTTCGGTCACCGTGAAAGTAGGATCTTCATCGACCATCTTAGCCAGGGACTCGAGCAGCTTCTCTTCGTCGCGACCCGTCTTGGGCTCGACGGCCATCGAGATGACCGGGGTCATGAACTCCATCTGCTCGAAAATCACCTGGTGTTCACGAGTGCAGAGTGTGTCGCCCGTGGTTGCCAATTTCAGGCCGACCACGCCGACTATATCGCCGGCCTGGGCCTTCTGCAAACGCTCTTTCTTGTCGGCGTGCAGCTTGAGCAGGCGCGAGATCTTCTCGTCCTTCTGTTTGCTCGAATTGAAGACGCTGGCGTTGGATGAGAGGGTCCCCGAATATATCCGCAGGTAGGTATGTTTGCGACCCTCCCATAGCTGCACCTTGAAGGCCAGCCCGGTAAAGGGTGCCTTGCGCGTCCGCTCGAACTCGACGCTCTCTTTGGTTCGCGGATCCACGCCCTGCACTGGAGGTAGTTCCATCGGGGCCGGCAGGAAGTCAATCACCGCGTTCAACAGCGGCTGGATGCCTTTATTGCGCAGGGCCGACCCGCAAAGAACCGGTACTGCCCGGTTAGTCAGGCAAGCTCGGCGCAATGTTGCGAGAATATCATCGGTACTGATATCCTGACCGCCGAGAAAAGCCTCGGCAATACGGTCGTCCTCATCGGCCAGCGCCTCGATCATACGCTCGCGCCAGGGAGCGGCTTCTTCGGCCCACTTTCCGGTCAAAGGCTCGCTATCGTAGGTTGCTCCCATGTCGTCGGTGTGCCAGCGCAGCACCTGCAAATTCACCAGATCGATCACACCCTCGAAACTTTCCTCTTTACCCAGTGGGATCTGTATAGCAATCGGCCGGCAACCCAGCCGTTCTTCCATCTGCCGGATGCAGGATTCGAAATCGGCGCCGATACGGTCCATTTTATTGATGAAGGCCAGGCGCGGTATCCCGTAATGCTCGGCCTGGTGCCAGACTGTCTCTGACTGAGGTTCTACTCCGCCCACTGCGCAAAAGACCACCACCGCCCCGTCGAGCACGCGCAGACATCGTTCAACCTCGACCGTGAAATCGACGTGTCCCGGGGTGTCGATCAGGTGAATTTCGTGCTTGCGCCAGGGCAGCACGGTGGTGGCCGAAGTAATGGTGATGCCGCGTTCCTGTTCCTGCGGCATCCAGTCCATGACCGCCTGGCCGTCGTGAACCTCGCCCATGCGGTGAATTACGCCGGTGTAGTAAAGGAATCGTTCGGTCACAGTGGTCTTGCCGGCATCAATATGAGCAATGATGCCGATGTTCCGAAGCCGCAGTTGACCTGAACCCTTGTTGCCAGACACTTCACTTCCTCCCATTCCGATCGAGGGGCATGATACACGATTGTGTGGGCCAGTCAATCCGACCGGCGGCATGTTCTTGCTGTTTTCAGCCCGTATGAATATTCTCACAAGCTTGAGAGATATTTTGATATGACGTAAAATATTGGGTATAGCAACTTTAGCGCAACAGAGGAAAAACATGGAAGATGTTCTCGAGACGGCCGGCGAGCAGGAGGAACAGCCGAATAGCAACCAGTCAAAAACTGAACTCGAGTTGGACTGGGAAGCACTGGCTGTTGCCTTTGAGAACCAGTTGCCGAGGTCACATAGCTTTCTAGATTTGACCAGCGGCAAAGTCGTCACCCTTACGGGCTCTGACGAAATTCCCGATCCGCCCGATCAGGCTGACCATTTTCTGTACCTCAAGCCACGTCCTTCGCGCGAGGGATACCGCACCATGCAGAATTTCATCCACACGCTCGATGACCCGGTGCTGATCGAAAAGCTCTCGGCCACTCTGGTGGGAAAAGGCGCCTTTAGGCGTTTCAAGGATCAGTTGCTTGGCTACCCACATGTGCGACAAGAGTGGTTCGCCTTCAAGGACGCGGAGGTCTATGCCTATGCCTCGGCCTGGCTCGAAAAGGAGGGTGTCAGAGCCACCAATGAAATACCGGTCACGGCGCGATGTGAGTCATCGCCTGACATGCCTCCGCCGGCAGCTCGCTTGCGGCGCGAAATGGTGGCCGCCATGCCTTCGCCCGAGACCGACTGTATCGAAAACGGAGACCTGGCGGCGGCAATCGCTCCATTCGACCGGCCCGGGCTGATGTTCAGACCCGCCAGTAGCGCCCTGCTGGTAATCGACATGCAGCGAGTGTTTGTCGACCCGCAGGGATCCAGTTTTCTTCCAATGTCGGTCGCAGCCGGTGAGCACCTGGTCACAGTGATCGACGCCTGCCGCCGGGCCGCCGTGCCGGTTATCTTCACCCGCCACGTTCATGAATATCCCGAACGTGATGGTGGCGCAATGTCGCGTTGGTGGCGCAGCCTGGTCGTCGCCGGAAGCGTCGATTCCGAACTGGCCGAGCGATTTCAGCCGCTCGAGAACGAGCCGGTTGTCAGCAAGTGCCGCTACGACGCTTTCGCCGGCACGCGGCTCGAAATGATCTTGCGCTCCGGCGGCATCTGCGACCTGCTGATCGGCGGGGTGATGACCAATTTGTGCTGCGAGACCACCGCCCGCGAGGCATTCGTGCGCGATTTCAATGTCTTTTTCCTGGGCGACTGCACCGCCGCTTCGGACCCGGCGCTGCACATTGCAAGCCTCAAGAATATCGCCTATGGTTTCGGAAGGGTTCTGGGTTCGGCCGAGGCTGTCGGGATACTGGAACGAGCGACCGTCGGCTCCGGGTACTGACAGGCGAGCCTAACAAACGAGGGAATTAATGGAAGGCTTTTCTAGCATGTTAGAAGCTTTCGAAGCTCTTAACGCAAGGAAAAGGAAAGATCCTGATAGCCTTTCCGAACAAGAGCGAGGTCAGTGGAAAGAGTATCGGCGCGAATTCGAAAAGATTCTGTTTCAGGCCGAGCCCGATCCGGCGGCCGATACGCGCGAATTTCTGAGAGTACCAGTTTCGCTGGCCGTACGCTACTGGACGCGCAACGAACTCAAGGATCGCTACATACCGGTGCTGGGCGAGGGTGGCCTTTTCGTGGCCACGGTGGATCCGCTTCCGATCGGTTCGGAAATAGAACTGGAAATCGTGTTGGCCCAGAAAGGATTGAACTTTCCCGTCAGGGGAAGGGTGGTCTGGGTCAACCAAAGCGGGGATCCGGCCAAGCGGGGAATGGGAATCAAGTTCATCGACTTGACCTACGAACAGAAACGCAGCGTGTATAACCTGGTTGACGATTCGCTGCATCAGCGGCTGCTCGAGCGCCGCAGGTTCGCCCGCGTGGACGCCAAACTGCAGGTCGAGTTCGTCTACGCCGAGGGATTCTTCGAGCTCAAGACCGAGGATCTCAGCCTGGGGGGTATGTTCATCGCCACCGAGCACCTGGTTCCGGTGGGAGAGAAAATCAGAGTCATCCTGCACATGCCGGGAGAGATGCCCTCGGCCAAGGCCATCTGCGAGGTGGTCAGAGTTATCGACGATCCCGCTCCGGGTCGCCCGGCAGGATTGGGTGTACGCTTCGTGGAAATGGAACAAAAGAGCCTGTCGGCGATTCGAGACTTCCTGGGCCTGCGTGTGTCCGGGCAGCATGAAGAGCAGGATATGGAACGACGCAGGGCGCCGCGTGTGGAGCGCCAGGTAAAGCTGAGATTCCAGTCGGTCGATAGCATCGGCACTTCTTTGGCGCGCGACGTCTCGGCAGGCGGCGTATTCATTCAGACACTCGAGGGTCCACCGGTTGGCAGTTCGATCCAGGTGACTTTAATCCACCCGCTGACTCTGCAGAAGCTCGACCTGGTCGGACGCGTAGTTCGTTCGGTGCAGGCCGATCCGTCCAAGCCGAAACAGGCCGCCGGTGTCGGGGTCTCCTTCGAGGAAATCGGCGAGGAGAACCGGGAAATACTGCAGCAGTTTCTGAAAGATTTCGTTCTGCTGGACGCCTCAGAGGCATACACGGACGAAAAAGAGCAGTAGAATACAATTCACCCGTTCAGGGACCGTCCCGGCGCTCCTCCTTTAATACACGCGGATCGAGAAGGTAGGACTCTAGAGTCAGGCCGAACCACGGCACAGGACGATCCTTGCTTGCCGGGCTTGCCTTGCCGACCGGCGTTCCCGGCCGCACACGTTCGCCAGTGCGAACCAGGGCATTACTCAAGCCGCAGAGCGTCGAGCGCAGTTCACATCCGTGGTCTATCTCGACACATAATCCGCGCCGACCGTTGCGGCCGATCCACTCGACGCGTCCGGCCATGGGCGAAGCGACGTCCCCGCCGGCGTGGACGTTCAAGGTTACGCCGCCGTCACGCGGGCCAGCCTGCGGGTCCCGCACCGGCCAGCGGGCATCCAGCGCCAGCGACAGCCCCCATACGCTGCACAGATAGCGGCGGGCCGAGTTGAAATCAAATGCCGGCAGTCGCCGGCGCAAAGCGTCCATGACTTTCACGATATCGACACCGGCTCCGGCAACGGCATGCAGGCTGCGCGCTATCCCAATCTTCCAGGCCGCCAATGCGCCGGCGATGGATCCCGTTTCGCGGCGGTAGCGGGCCAGAACGGCCACCGCGGCCCGAGTGCGCGCCAGTCCCTCGTTGGGTTGCTTCAGGAGGTTCGAACTGTCCTCCCACTCCGGCAGCCGCGGCCAGAACATGCCGTCCGCAGCGGCCACCCCGCGCGAGGCCATGGCCAGATGTGCCTTGAGCAGAGAAAAAGGAAACTGAAACTTGTCGGCCAGGCTGTGAACCTCCGGATCGGCGCGCCGGTCCCAGCGCAGTTCGACCAGGGTGACGGGTTGGGCCTGGCCCGGCCCGCGCGGGAGTTGGGGCGTGTCGGCCGGGCTGAGCGCAACCGCCAGCGGCGGCAGATCTTCCGCAAGAGGTTGCGAAAAACTGCGTCCCAGCCAGGCTAGCCCGGAAACTATCGGCACCTGGAACAACGCGCAGCACAGCACTATCAACGTGCAAACGAGAGCCAGCAATCCACGATTGCGGTTCATGGCTTTTTCCTCTTCACGCTTCGCCTGCGCCTGCGGCCGTGCTTCTTTTTCCGCGTTCTCCCGCGCCGGCGCTTGGTCTTTGCATATTTCTTTTTCTTGCGATGATCGACCTTGCCGAGTTTGGTCTTCTGGTCGGCAGGTGCGTCCGGCTTTTCGGCAAGATCGTCCGTCGATTCGACACCGGCATCGGCCTCGGGCTCGATACCGGCATCGACTTCGACTCCAGCCGGGCTGGCCTCTTTTTCGGCCTGGGTCGGCGGCTCTGTTTCGATCTCCGGCGCGAGCGCGCCCGTTGCAAGATTGACACTTGGAGTTTTCAGCTTTTCAACTTTTTTTCGTTGCGTTCGCGTGCCTAGAAAAATCACGGACATAAGCGCCGCCAGCGCAAGCGCCAGGCCCACTAAAAGCTTCAGTCGGCCCGAGCGCGGGACCTTGAGCCGCGCATCGTCTTCTGGAAAATCAGTCGCCTGATCGCTGTAGGCATCGATAATCGCCTGAACCTCGTCTGCCAGCGGTATGCTAAGTCCGCCCGTTGGAGGCGCCGTGACCCGCGGACCCCCGGGAGTCACGGGTCTCAGGCGGCTGGGCTTCTCGGGCTCGGGCGCTTGTGGGTGTGCGGGAAGACTGGGAATGGGTGTGCCCGAGTGCGCCTTTACTCGCCGGCTCTTTTCCGGCTTGGTCGGCACCTCGAACCCGGAATCCTCCTGCTCCGGCGCGACCGGCGGTTGGCTGCCCGAGGAAAGGGCCGAGAACGGCTGCGGAGAGGTCGACACTCTTTCGATTGCGTCGCTGCTTGCATCCGCCAGTTCGTCGCCGAACAAGCTGGCCGGTGAGGGAGATTTGTCGGACAGGCGCTGGCTGGGTATTGTTCCGGCCACGGCCCTGAACTCCCTGGTAGTGGCTTTGACCTGCTCTCGAGGCTGCCCTCCCGAGGCAAGCATGCCGGCCTGTCCGATCTGCTTGAGCAGCTTGCGGGCCAACTTGTTTTCGGAATCGATATCGATGGCCTTCATGCAGGTCGCCGAGGCTTGTCGCGAATCGCCGTTGCGAAGGTATATTTCGGCCGCCGTTGCGTAAGCCTCGGCGCTTTGCGGGTTGAGTTCCAGGGCGGTCTTGACGGCAGCAAGGGCCTCTCGCGGACGACCGAGTGCGGCCAGCACACAGGCATGTACGACGTGACCGTCTGTGAAACCGGGATTGACTTCCAATCCCATGCGACAGACCTTCTCCGCTGCGGCGGGGTTTCCGCCTTCGAGAAGCAGTCCGGCCAGGGCCGCGAATACACGCGAGCGGGGATCCTGCTTGAGGATCTGCAGATAGTCGCGGATCTGCTTATCCAGCGAAGATCCCTTGCCTTTCTGAAGCTCTGTCATGTTCCTCTGGCACGGGCGTGTCTCGAATGCAACATGCTTGCCATTACGAATACTTAGCAGATATAGATGGTCTGGTCAAAAGCAGCGGGTGGGCTTTGAAAGGAATGCTCATGGGTTGGCTTGTAAGAACGGGCGCTGTTTTGTTTTTTCCCCGCGCGCTTTTTCGAAGGATCATGACCGGCGAGGGCAGCGGGCTTGTCGATGTCATGCTGCTGATGTTTCCGGTCATGCTTGGCATTGCACCGGTATCGGCGGCCCGGGTGGCGGCCGGAGCCGGATCGCAGCCGGGAGTGCTGCTGTCCCGCCTGGTATCCATGTACATCGGTTTCGCAGCTACTCCGTTACTGGCTTGCGTGGCAGTCGCCTTGTTGCTTGCGGGCTTGCTGCGCCTGCGGGGCGAAAGGGCACCGCTCGAGAGACTGGTGACGGCCGCTGTATACCTGTGGGTGCCGGTGGCGGTGCTGGGCCTGCTTGGTTCGGCACTTGCGCTACTGGGTGCGCCGACCTGGATCTTGCCGAACATCCCGATCTCGGTCGCCTTGAGAATCGATCTGCCGTGGTGGATTATCGCCATCAGGATTCCAGTCTCCTACGGTTGGAGCGCCTGGCTGGCCTGGCTGTTGTATAGAGAAGCCTCCGGGGAACAGACAGAAACTCCTCCGGCTCCGTCGCGAACGGGGGCTTTTGCGCTTGGAGCCTGGATCCTTGCGGCCTGGACCGTCGGCGGATTTTACGTAAGCGCGCATTTCGATCAAATTCGCCCGCCCATGGCCGGCGACAAGGCCGAGGCTTTCGACCTGCCACGGGCCGACGGCGGGGGAAGGCTTTCACTCAGCTCGCTTTCCGGCAAGCCGGTAGTGATCGAGTTCTGGGGTACCTGGTGTCCGGTGTGCGTCAAGTCCATGCCGGGCCTTTTGGCCTGGGCTAAAGCGCATCCCGACGTCAAGCTCCTGCTGATCCACCAGGGAGGAACACCGAGCGAGGTCGCGGACTTCGCCAAACAGCGCGGCTACAAGACGGGTATCTTTCTGGTCGATGACCAGGGAGAAGCCTCGGGCGCTTACCGCGTGGACACGGTGCCCTCGTGTTTCGTGGTCGGCCCCGACGGAGTCCTGACCGGCGTGCACGTGGGCGCGCCCTCTCCCGCCTGGCTCGATAAGCACCTCGTTACCGGCCGAGATTCGGGTTGACACTATTTTGATATGGAGATAGCTTTTCGCCCGCTGGAGAACATCGTAAACAACTATTTCACTCAAAGGGAGAATCGCAGATGAGAACAGATACTTTTCGCAAGCGTGATTTTTTGACCCTGCTCGACTACTCGCGAGAGGAGGTCGACACCATCCTGGAGTTGGCCCTCGATCTGAAGCTCAAGCGCGCCACGGGCGAGAAACATCACCTGCTCGAGGACATGACCCTGTTCCAGATCTTCTACAACCAGTCGCTCAGGACGCGCAACAGCTTCGAGGCCGGCATGACCCACCTGGGCGGCCACGCCCATTTTCTGGATCCTTCGAAGATCTATACGCCCGCCCTGGAAGGGCGCGAGGTTGCCTACTCCACCGAACGCGTCTCCGACGTGGCGCGCGTGCTTTCACGCATGGGCGAGGGCATCGCCATCCGTTGCTACGGCGACCCGGTCGACTGGGAATACGGCGGCGCCCACGAGATGCTGCGTGAATTCGCCCGCTGGTCGGACATTCCGATCATCAACATGGAGTGCGACAAGTACCATCCCTGCCAGGCGCTGGCGGACGTTCTGACCGTGCGCGAGAAATTCGGTACATTCAAGGACGTCAAGTTCACCATGAGTTGGGCCTATTCGCCCAGCGTCCACAAGCCGCGCTCGGTGCCTCAGAGCGCCATCATCGCCGCAACCATGATGGGTATGAAGGTCACCTTGGCCCACCCCAAGGGCATGGAACTCGACCCCGAAGTGCTGGCCAGTTGCCGCACGTTGGCCAAGCAGAACGGCGGCTCCTTCAGGATCAGCAACAGCTTCGAAGACGGTCTAAAGGGCGCAGACGTCGTCTATCCCAAGGCCTGGTGCGCGACCCCGATCTTCCAGCCGCCGGTGGGCCAGAGCGATCCCAAGAAGACCCAGGCCATTTTCGATCGCAACAAGAAATGGATCTGCGACGCCAAGGCCATGCGCAAGGCATCCAAGCGCGCCATCTACCTGCACTGCCTGCCCTGCGACCGCGGTTACGAGGTAACCGACGAAGTCATCGACGGGCCCCAGTCGGCGGCTTTCGACGAGGCCGAGAACCGGCTGCACGTGCAGAAGGCGGTCATGGCGCTGACGATGCGCTAGACCGCCGGTGAAGGCACCAGCTCTGTAATTGACCGGGATCTACCCGAAGCCGGCTTCGCATCTCATGGCACGTCTGGTGCCGCGCTTTTCGCGGTGCTTGGCCCGGCGCTCGATTGGGAACTTTAGCCCGCCGCGGGACTCTATCCTGTAGAGTCGAACAGCCGGCGGCGGGTCCGATGAATTCATGCACTAAATCGTCTGTCTTCCTCTTAACCATAATCGTCTTTTGCGTTGTCTCGGGGGGATCCGGCAGCCTGGTCAGCACCGCCCGGGCGGGCCAGGTGGAGCGAATCGTCGAGATCAACCGCTATTTTTCACGTTACCGGATCCCGTTATTCTTCTGCTACACATGCTGGTTCAAGCGCTGGCACGTACCGCGGCTGGCCAAGCTCCCTTCGCGCTCGGGGCCGCTCAATACAGCGTCCATCGAACGGATTATGAAGCGCAACCGTTACGAACTGATCCGCTGCGTCGACTGGTCGGTGATAGCCCAGCCCTCGGTCACCACCAGCTTGAATTTAAAATTCGTCATCCAGCCCGACGGGGAGGTGGGCAAGGTCACAATAGAGACCGGCAAACAGAAACTGCCCCATATTCGAAAATGCCTGACCCGTAAGATCAAGAGACTGTTGTTTCCGCGCCCGGAAGGGTTCGACCCAGTTGAAGTTCATTATCCACTCGTTTTCGCATACTAAGAAACCCCGTCCGTGCTGTACGGACAAGCTGCAGCAAGAACCACTGGATCGCCCGACCGCATACGGGTATCATGTGGCCCATGCGAGTGCCAGGACCGATCCTGCTTTTGCTCGTTTCGCTCTCGATCGCGGGTTGTGAGAAGAAGCAGCCTCCCAAGGCCAAGCACTCGTCCGACCTGGGCATCAAGGTGATCCCCGCCGGTCAGAAACCGGCCCGGGCCCCGGGCTCCAAGGGCACCATGCTCGAGATGAGCACTTCAGAGGTGCGCATCCTGCTGGTCAAGCCCGGCGGTCAGGCCGAGAACAACTCCTTCTGGGCCGGCGACGTGATCGTCGCGGCCGACGGCAAGAAAGTCGAATCAGAAGACGATCTGAAAGGCGCACTGGTCGCCGCCGGCAAGCGCAGGATCTTTCTCGAAGTGCAGCGGGACGGCAAGCTCTACACGCTGCCCTTGAGCACGCCCGAGCCGGGCTGGTTGGTGCTCTCGGGCGACACTTTCAAGGGTTTCCTGCTCACCAGGCTTCAGTCGGCCCAAAAAGAGAAGCATCTCGAAGTCGGCAGCAGGGCTCCCGAGCTGAAGCTGCCCGCTTTCTCGGGACCCGATTTCGTCCTTTCGAGCTTGCGCGGCCGACCTCTGGCCTTGCTCTTCTGGGGTACTTTTTCCGGGCCTTGTTATTCACAGCTCCAGGCGCTGGCCAAGGCCTGTCGCAATGCGCACAGCCACGAGCTGGCCTGCGTCGCGGTCGACACCATGGAACTTTTCACGGCGGTCGGCAAAACCGAAAAATACCAGGCCGAAATGAAAAGAGTCTGGCGCGATATCTGGAACAAGGGCATCATGCCGGTCGACATGTTTCTCGAATCCGAACGTCTCTTCGGCGTGCACAAATTGCCGCTGCTATTGCTGATCGATTCGAACGGCGTGATTCGCGAGCGCCTGCAAGGTCCGCTGGAGAATCCCGAAGCCGAAACATCGATGGCTATTACGAAACTGCTTGGAGGATCGAATGACAACTGACGAACACAAAGATCTCGAACAGCTGGCTGTCGACACCCTGCGCCTACTGTGCGTGGATGCCGTGCAACAAGCCAACAGCGGCCACCCGGGCATGCCCATGGGCATGGCCGATTGCGCCTACGTCCTGTTCCACGACTTTCTCAGGCACGACCCCGCGGCACCCGACTGGCCGGGTCGCGATCGTTTCATTCTCTCGGCCGGTCATGGTTCGACTCTGCTTTACAGCCTGCTGCACCTGTTCGGCTACCCGCTGACCATCGAAGATCTGAAACGCTTCCGCCAGTGGGGCAGCCACACACCCGGCCACCCGGAATTGGGCTGCACCCCGGGAGTGGAAACTACCACAGGGCCATTGGGCCAGGGCTTTGCAACCGGGGTCGGTTTGGCGCTGGCCCAAAAGTTGCTCGGCGCCCGGCTGAACACGGACGACTTTCAACCAATCGACGGGCGCGTATTCGCTATCGCCTCGGACGGCGACCTGATGGAAGGCATCTCGGCAGAGGCCGCATCGCTGGCCGGCCACCTGCGGCTTGGCAACCTGATCTATCTTTATGACGACAACCACATATCAATCGAGGGAGACACCAACCTGACCTTCAGCGAGGACGTCGGCCGGCGATTCGAGGCTTACGGCTGGCATGTCCAACACGTCGACGGTCACGATCGACCAGCGATCGCGAGCTGTATCGAGCAGGCGCTAGCACAGAATGAGCGCCCGTCGATCATCTGCGCCCGAACCCATATCGCCTACGGCAGCCCGAATAAGCACGACTCGGCTTCGGCCCACGGCTCGCCGCTTGGCCCTGACGAGGTGCGGGCCACCAAGCAGGCCATGGGCTGGCCGCCGGATGAGAGCTTTCGCGTGCCTGAAGAGGTGCAAAAATTATTCGCGGCCCGGTCTTCTGCCCTCAGCCTAGCCAGGCAGGAATGGCAGCAACGCTTCGCCGCCTGGCGCGAGAAGCACAAGGACAAGGCCGCCCTGTGGGACAGGCTATACGGAGGTAAAATCCCGGACGGCCTGCTGGACAGCACGGTCGATGCGGCCGGCAAGGACGTGGCCGCCACCAGGGCGTTGTCCGGAAAGGTGTTGCAGCGAGTGGCCGAGATCATCCCAGGCATCGTCGGCGGTTCGGCCGATCTGGCCCCTTCGAACAAGACCATGATCTCAGACAGCCCTGCAGTAGAAGCCGGTTCATTCGCCGGGCGTAACTTCCACTTCGGGATCCGCGAGCACGCCATGGGCGCGATAATGAACGGCATGGCGCTGAGCGGGGGCCTGATCCCCTACGGCGGCACTTTTTTGGTCTTCTCCGACTATATGCGCCCGGCCATCCGCCTGGCGGCTCTTATGAAACTGGGTGTGATCTATGTCTTCACCCACGATAGCATTTTCGTCGGAGAGGACGGTCCGACTCATCAGCCGATCGAGCAACTGGCCGCGCTGCGTGCCATTCCCGGCCTGGTGGTCTATCGCCCTGCCGACCCCGTCGAGACGGCCGCCGGCTGGTCTCTTGCCGTCGAGCGCCGCAATGGCCCTACCGCCCTTGTGCTGACCCGCCAGAAGGTTCCCGTGCTCGAACGCCCGGCCGGCTTCACCCCGGCCGACGCCCTGCGCGGCGCCTATGTGGTATGCCAAGAGCGCGACGGCCGTCGGGATGTCGTGGTTGCCAGCGGTTCGGAGGTCGCTCCGGCGCTTGCTGCCGCGCGCGAACTGGGCATCCGGGCAGTCTCGATGCCGTCGCGCGAGCTTTTTTTGGCTCTTTCACGGTCCGAGCGCGAGCAGATCATTCCACCCGGCTACCGGGTCGCCGTGGTCGAGGCCAGCCTCGACCTCGGCTGGCACCTGCTGACAGATCGAGACGGGTTGGTGATCGGCATGCAGGGGTTCGGAGCCTCGGCCCCGGCCAAAGTCCTGGCCGAGAAGTTCGGCTTCACCGACGAGGCGATCCTGGATAAGCTCAGGAAGTGGACAACCAAAGCGGCCGGCAACCCAGGGAGGTGAAGATGGACTTTCGCTTCAGCGAAGAGCAGGAGTTTTTCAGAACCCAGGTAAAAGACGCCGTCGACCGGCTGATTCGGCCGCGGGCGCAGGAGATCGACGAGACCAATGAATTTCCGCGCGACCTGTGGCGGGAGTTCGCGGCCCTCGGCTACCTGGGGTTGCGGCATCCCGAAAAGTACGGCGGCCTGGAAACCGACGTGATCACCTCGATGATCTTCTACGAGGAATTGGCCCGAGGCTCATGCGGCTTCGCCATGTCGGTTACAATGCAAATTTTGATGGGCACATACTTCATCGGGCGATTTGGCTCGGAGGAAATCAAGCAGCGGGTTCTCGTTCCGGCCATCCGCGGCGAAAAGATCGGCACGATTTGTTTCACAGAAGATCAATCAGGTTCAGACCTGGCCGGAACCCGCACAACAGCCACGCCCAAGGACGGCGGCTGGGTACTTTCAGGGCGCAAGATGTGGATCACCAACGGCCCGGTGTGCGATTTCTGTACCGTACTGGCAACGACTGATCCCGAAAAAGGCATCAACGGCTTGAGTTTCTTTTTGGTGGAGAAAGGCAGTGAAGGTTTCAGCACCGGCCAGGAAATTTCCAAGCTTGGCTCGCGCGGCTCGGTCACCGGTGAACTGATTCTCGACAATGTCCTGGTTCCAGCCGAGAACCTGCTGGGCGAGGGGCCGGGAAAAGGCGTCGGCTACACCACCGATATCCTGAATGAGGTGCGGGTGATGACAGCTCTCAACGCTTGCGCCATAGCCAACGAGGCCATGCAGGACGCCAAGCGCTATGCTCTCGATCGGGTGGCCTTCGGCAAGCCGATCGCCCGCTACCAGCTTATTCGCTCCAAGTTCGCCGATCACTGGGCCTGGTACGAGGCGGCCCGGTTGTTGACCTACAAGGCGGCCTGGATGATACAAGAGGGCCTGCCGTGCCGCGAGGAGTGCATGCTGGCCAAGATGTTCGCCACCGAGATGTGCCAGAAAGCGGTAGACGAGGCCAGCCGCATCTACGGCGGCAACTCTTTCGCCATGGAGTATCCCCAGCAGCGTTTCCTGCGCGACGCCCGCTTCCTGCTTTTCGGCGGCGGGTGTCATGAGGTTCTGCAAAACACACTGGGGGCGGCCTTCCTGCGCCGCTGAAGATGCGAGAAGAGGCATGTCATGAAAATAGCAGTGCTCGTCAAACAGGTTCCCGATCTCGAGGCCTTGATCCATGTGAAGGCGGACGGTTTGGAGATCGAGAATCGCTACGTTTGCTCTTTTTTCGACGAAGTTGCAATAGAGGCCGCGCTCGAGATTCGAAAAGTGTATCCCGATTGCGAGCTTCTGGCCCTTGCTGCGGGGGGCAAGCGCCAGCTCGAAGCTCTGCGCCGGGCTGTGGCCATGGGAATCGATCGGGTCGAACAGCTAGGCGACGAGAGCCTCGATGGCGCAGACAGCCTGGTAGTGGCGGCCGCGTTGGCCGCGAGGTTAGGGGCGATCGAGCCCGATCTGGTGCTGTGCGGTAAGCAGGCCGGTGACGACGAGCGTGCAGCCGTCGGACCAATGCTGGCCGAGTTGCTCGGAATGCCTTATGTCGCGGCTGCCATTTCGCTGGAGCTGGATCCCAAGGCCAATACCGCCAGGATCGAACGGGCCGTCGAGGGCGGCAGCTGGACAATCGAATCCGGCATGCCTTTGCTTGTGTCTGCAGAAAAAGGCCTGGCCGAGCCGCACCTGCCGGTAGTCACGCGGGTGATGAAGGCCATGAAGGCCAAGATCGAAAACATCCCCCTGGCCGATTTGTTCTCCGACGACGCGCTACCTGCCGGCGGCACCAGGCGCCTGCGGGTCACGGCGCCTCCCGAGCGTGCGGCGCTAACGATGATTGCAAGCCCCTTCCCGGATAACGTGGCCGAACTCGTGGCCAGGCTCGATCAAGCAGGATTGCTGCCGGAGACGGGAGCTGGACGATGAGCGCATCCGAGATCTGGGTGGTGGCCGAGACCCGTGATGGGACCTTGACGCAAGGCACTCGTCAGGTTATCAGCGTGGCCCGCGAGCTTGCCGAACAAAAAAATATCACGCCGGTAGCCGTGCTTATCGGCCCCGACGGAGGTGCGGCAAGCGAACTGGCATCGATTTCGCCTGTCGTCGTACACATCGAAGACGGCCAACCGTACGAGGCCACGCGCTGGACGCACTTTTTGCACAGCCTCACCAAAACGCGAGGGGTTCCAAGCGTGATCCTGACCGGCGCCGGTTCCGCCGGCACGGAGTACACGCCCGCATTAGCGGCTCGTCTCGAAGGCGGGCATGCTTCGGCAGTGTTGAAACTGTGGTGGGAGGAGGATCAACTGGCGGTAAGCCGGGCCATTTTCGGAGGCCGGGCCTACGAAGAGCTGGCCTTCACGACGACACCGGCCGTGGCCACTGTTCGAGCAGGCGCCTACCCAATTGCCGAATCCTTGAAAGAGTACGGCAAGCTCGAGACGGTGGCGATCGAGTCGCCCACAATCGCAGGCCCCAGGGTCACTAACCAAAGCGCGGCTTCGTCAGGCGGTCGCGATCTGGGTGAGGCGGCCCGGGTGGTTTCCGGCGGCCGGGGAATGGGCGGCCCTGAAAACTTCAGGTTGATCGAAGAGCTGGCGGCCGCGCTGGACGCTGCAATCGGCGCCTCGCGGGCGGTGGTCGATGCCGGTTGGCGTCCTCACTCTGAGCAGGTGGGCAAGAGCGGCAAGACCATCTCGCCCGAGCTGTACATCGCCTGCGGCATCTCCGGGGCGATACACCACGTGCTGGGCATGAACACCTCCAAGCTGGTTGTGGCGATAAACAAGGACCCCGAGGCGCCAATTTTTGAAAACGCCGATATTGGTATCGTAGGTGACGTGTTGCAGGTCGTGCCGAGCCTGACGCAAGCTCTCAAGGACAGAGACAAACGATGACGGAAACCGCGGGCGACGAAGACACTCTCGATGTCATAGTGGCAGGAGCAGGGCTAGCCGGTCTTGCCTGTGCGCACGAGTGCGCCGCGGCCGGACTGCAAACCATCGTGCTCGAGCGCGGCGACGCCCCAGGCGCCAAGAATCTCTCGGGCGGCAGGTTGTACCTCGAGCCACTGCGTGATCTTTGCGGCGAGTTGCTCGCCGGCGCGCCGTTCGAACGGCCGCTGACGTCCGAGAGTATCGTGCTGTGCGGCGAGCGCGAGGCAGTCAGCCTGCGCACGGACAAGACCGCCGTGGACGAGGATCCCCATTCAGTCACCGTGCTGCGCGCGCGACTGGATGCGCACCTGGCCGAACGCGTGACCGCCAAGGGCGCCATGCTGCTTCCCGGGCAACGCGCAGACTCGCTGATCAAACGTGACGGACGGGTTACCGGGGTCAAGGTGGGCCCCGAGAACCTGCACGCCCGCGTTGTCGTCGCCGCGGACGGAGTGCTGTCTTTCCTGGCCGAGCAGGCGGGACTGAGATCGGAGCGCCATGCACAGGCCTATGCCGTGGGTATCAAGGAAGTAATCGAGCTCGACTCGCAGACGATCGAGGAACGCTTCGGCCTGGGGCCGGGACGGGGAGCGGCCCGGCTGTATATCGGCCGGGTGACTGGAGGCCTGCCCGGCGGCGGTTTCATCTACACCAACAAAGACAGCCTCTCGCTGGGGCTGGTGGCCCGGATCGACGCTCTACGAGAGTGGAAAGACGAATCGGTTTTTGCAGACCTTCTCGAAGAGTTCAAGCAGCGCCCCGAGCTGGCGCCCTTGATTGCCGGGGGCAGGACAGTCGAGTACGGCGCCCACTTGATTCCCGAGGGCGGCTTGCACTCGTTGCCCGCTCCCGGCCTGCCGGGCTTGCTGCTAGTCGGCGACGCCGCCGGGCTGGTGCTGAACACCGGGGCCGTGCTGCGCGGCATGGACCTGGCAATGGCTTCCGGAGCAATGGCCGGGCGCAGCATCGCGGCATCATTTGCGGCCGGCGCTGGCGGCGGTGACTGTCTAGAGCGATACGGCTCAGCTTTGAAAAGCAGCTTCATCGTGCGCGAGATGCGCAAACACCGGCGGGCGGCGAAGGCCCTTTCCCAACCCCGGCTGTATGCCGACTATCCCGACAAGCTTGCTCGCTTAGCGACAGAGCTGTTCGAGACCGACGCGGCCGGCGAACACCACTCCGCCCGCCAGGCAATCAAGAAATTACGCCGGGCTGTCAGGCTGCGCGACATCTGGCGTATAATACGCATGTGAGCAGAAGATGAAGATTGAAGAAAAGATCGCCCTGTGTTCAATCAAGCAGCATCCCGAAAGCCACATCACGCTTGACGCATCCGGCTGCGCGAATTGCGAAAGCCGCATCTGTACCAGGGCTTGTCCGGCGCAGCTGTACACCTTCGAATCGGGATCGATCAAGGTCGATCATAGCGGCTGTCTCGAGTGCGGTACCTGTCTGGTGATTTGCCCGCTGGGCGCCGTAAGTTGGAACTATCCCGAGCCGGGCTTCGGCATCCACTACCGTTTCGGATAATTGAATGTCAGGCAAGATTACAGTTCGCGCAGGTACGCTCGATGTCCCCGAGCAGCCGATCATTCCCTTTATCAGCGGCGACGGGGTCGGGCCGGAGGTCATCGCTGCAATGCGCCGGGTGGTCGATGCCGCGGTGCTTTATGCATACAAGAGGCAACGAAAGATCGCCTGGAAAGAACTCGAGGCCGGCGAGAAAGCCTATAAAAACCACGGCGAGCACCTGCCGGAAAAAACTATCGATGAGTTGCGCGAGCACGTGGTGGCCATCAAGGGTCCCTTGATGACACCCGTGGCAGGAGATTTTCGCTCGCTGAATGTCGCCATCCGCAGGAAGCTCGAACTTTACTCGTGCATCCGGCCGCTGCGCTATTACGGCGCCGCATCTCCCCTGGCGCACCCCGAGAGGCTCGACCTGGTCGTCTTTCGTGAAAACAGCGAGGATGTCTACGTCGGAATCGAATTGGCATCAAAAAGCGCACAAGCAGGCAAGCTGATAGATCTACTTCGCCAGTTCGGCTTCGGTGACGATTTGCTGGCCGGCGATTCCGCCGTGGGAATCAAGCCGCTGAGTCCCGGGCGAACCAAACGCCACGTGCGCCGCGCGCTGCGCTGGGCGCTAGCCAACCATCGGCGCCGCGTCACTTTCGTGCACAAGGGCAACATCATGCAGCTCACCGAGGGAGCTTTTCTGCAGTGGGGTTACGATGTGTGCGCCGAGGATGAATTCAAAGATCGCATAGCCGTCGACGACTGCCTGGCGGATCACATGCTGTTCGAGATCCTGACCCGGGCCGACGAGTACGATGTATTGATCACCCCCAACCTGAACGGTGACTTTATCTCCGACGCCGCCGCAGCGGTGGCGGGCGGGCCGGGAATGGCACCAGGCGCCAACATCGGAGACGCGCTTGCTGTTTTCGAGGCCAACCACGGCAGCGCAGCCCGGCGCGCGGGAAGGGACGAGATCAACCCGACCGCCTGTGTTCTCTCGGGCTCCATGCTGCTCGATTACATCGGCTGGTTTGAAGCAGCGGAGGCCGTCCGCGGGGCTGTATCCGGGACGCTCGCACAGCATCGCGGAACCTACGATCTCGCCCGGGCCTGGCGGCAAGCCGGCGCGCGCGACGTGGAAGAACTGAGTTGCAGCGCGTTGGCAGATGCCTATATCGACAAACTTCGGCATACGGGAGAAGACGGATGAAGGTGCTGGGCATCCACGGCAGTCCCAGGAAGAAAGGCAACAGCGCCCTGCTGCTTACGCGCTGTCTGGAAGGCGCAGCTGCAGCCGGGGCCGAAGTGCGGACCGTCAAAGTCGCCGGGATGAAAATCGCAGGCTGCCTGGAATGCGGCGGCTGCGACGAGACCGGCGAGTGCGTGGTCAAAGACGAGATGCAGGAGGTCTACCCGCTGATCGTCGAAGCGCACCGGATAGTGATTGCCGCGCCGATATTCTTTTACGGCTTCCCGGCCCAGTTGAAGGCTCTGATAGATCGCGGCCAGGCCCTCTGGTCGCGCAGGCGACTGGTAAAGAGCGCCGCCCAGCGCAAGAGCCACGACTCGGGCCGGGGCTACCTGATCGCAGTCGGCGCGACCCGCGGCCAGAACCTGTTCGACGGCTGCGAGCTGGTCGCGCGCTATTTCTACGACGCGGCCGACATGGATTATCAAGGTGGGCTGTTCTTCAGGCAAGTGGACAAGAAGGGCGCCATCAGCGAAGTTCCAGGCGCCCTCGACCAGACCTACGAGCTGGGCAAGCGCCTTGTGCAGGATAAAAAGAAGCAGGACAAGGGGGCTGAGCAGTGACAACCACAAAACGGATTGTATCGACGTTATTTTTTTTGCCGGTGCTCTTTTCCGCCTGCGGCAGGGATTGGGTAGCGGGTCTGGGAGTTGACGCCGGGGTGGATGCCGGGGTGGATGCAGGAACTTCCAACTGCCCGCGAGGACTGATGGAAGGTATATGCGGAATGGAAGGCGAGTGCGTCGAGTGCAACTATGACGCGGAGTGTGAAAAAGGAGAAGTCTGTTCCGATCTGGGATTATGTGAAGCCCAGTTCAACTCATTAGATTGCCCGGGCGAGCGCGTTTATTGGGAAGGTGGCGGCTGGCAATACGGCCACTGTCGTCCAAAGTGCAGATTCCATCCGGACTGTCCCCCGGGAATGCTGTGTACGGGTTCCAGGGTATGTTACGTCTTGCGCTGCACGAGCGATGGTTTGTGCCCTAAAAACTGGGAGATGGTAGCAGGATCACGAGCCTGCCGGGTTTCGACCTGCCCGCAGGGTTACCGTTTCGGCCAGTGTGGATTCGAGGGGCGCTGCGTCATGTGCAACCGCTCGAACGACTGCCCGAACGACTGGGTCTGCGGAGCCGAGGACGGGATCTGCTGGCATGACGAAAACTGTACGACCGATAGTGAATGTCCTTCGGGCCTGGTTTGCAGAGACGGCAAGTGTGTTCAAACCTGCGAGCTGGACATGGACTGTCCCTACGGCAGGTTGTGTAGAGACGGCATCTGCCATGCCCCCTGGTGCCAGCAGGACGGAAGCTGCCCAGCGGGCTGGAAGACCGCCGAAAATTCCCTGATCTGTCGCTACGACCCTTGCTCCGATCGAGGCCTCATTCCCGGTCCGTGCGGCATGACCGGAAGCTGCGTAGAGTGTTTTCTGGACGAACAATGTGGACCAACTTTGATCTGCAACGAGGTCGGCGAATGCGTGCTGCCCGACTGCGAATACGACAACGAGTGTATCGACGGGGAGACTTGCGTAGAAAGAAGATGCGTCAAGCCGTGCGGCCAGGAAAAAGCGTGCCCCGAGACGGAAAAATGCAACCCGTATGGATATTGCCTGAAGCTCCGTTGCAACTCATCCGGGCAATGTCCCATAGATGAATCCAGGCCGATCTTAGGCTCGCTGTTATGCCGCAGCGAGTAGAATTGTTGTCAGCCTATCCTTGACCGCCGGCCGTCAAACTCGTAACGTTGCCGCATGAACGATACTGAATCCGGGTTGGAGCTTTCGGTAATCTTACCGGCGCTCAACGAGGGCACCGGGCTGGGCGAACTGCTCGACAGGATCGAGGCGGTCCTGGAGGGAAAGAGCCACGAGATACTGGTAGTCGACGACGGGTCCAGCGACGACACCGCGGTCATCGGGCGCGAGCACGGGGCGCGGGTGATCAGGCATCCCTACAGCAAGGGAAATGGGGCGGCGGTCAAGCGCGGCATTCGCGAGGCACGCGGCAAGGCGGTTCTGCTGATGGATGCCGACGGCCAGCACCCGCCCGAGGAGATCCCGCGCTTGCTTACAGCACTTGTGGATTGCGACATGGCGGTCGGGGCCCGCGCGCGGGGATCGGCGCAGAAAGTCCATCGCTGGGCGGCCAACCGGTTTTTCTCGCTGCTGGCCTCCTACCTGGCCGGCGAGCGCATCCCCGACCTGACATCCGGTTTCAGGGTCATCCGGGCGGAAATCGCCAGGCGCTACGTCGACCTGCTGCCCAATACTTTTTCCTACCCGTCCACCTTGAGCGTCACGCTGGCCCGGGCCGGCTACACCATTACCCATGTTCCCATAGTGGCCGGGCACAGCCGCAGCGGTTCGAAGATTAAGCCGACCAGTGACGGGCTGCGCTTCATCGTCATCCTGCTCAAGGTCGGGGTCGGGCTTGCGCCCTTCAGGGTTTTTCTTCCGCTGAGCCTGCTGCTATTCATACTCGGACTTGGATGGTACGCCTATACGCTGGTTACGGTGCACCGCTTCACCAACATGTCGCTGCTTCTGTTATGCACCTCTGTCATCATCTTTATGTTGGGACTGGTGGCAGAACAAATCGCCCATCTCAGGCGGGAACGGCATGACGAGTGATCCGCCGCTCGCTGTGACGGCACCCAGGTCCGTCAAAATCTTGCCCAGCATTCTGGTCGCGGCCGGGGTGTTTATTTGCGGCCTGTTGCTGCTGGCTTTCGCCTACGGTCTCGATCTCTTTTCATTTCCCGCGCTCTGGTGGCGCGATCAGCCATTCGACTACGGGAACATCCTGCACACCGCAAAGACTCTCTCCTTCGGCTCGCGCTTGTGGGCATACGATCCCTTGCACCTGTTCGGCTGGCTTCCCAATGCCTTCTACAATCCGCTGGCGACTCTCTTGGCAGTCCCCTTCTGTCACGGAGAGAGCTCCTACCGTGTCTGGCTGCTGCTAGTCCTATGGGTTTCGGCATTGGCTTGCCTGCCGCTGCTTCCTCGCAAGACTTCCAGCATCGGATGGATCGCGGGCGGCCTGCTGGCAGCCCTGCTTTCCCTGCTGGTTTATCCCGGCGACGTCGGACTGCTGGACGCCAACCCGGTCCAGGTGCTTTACACCGGCCAGTGGGCCCAGCGCTTGGGTATCTTTTTTGGAATCTTATCCATAGAGCGCTTCGCGGCTGCGCTCCTCGCCCGATCGAATCCGATTCTATACACCAGGAGATCCCTGGTTGCAGCCATGCTGCTGGGAGCGGCATTGTTCACCCACTTCATGAGCGGCTACGCGACGGCCGTTGCGCTGGCAATCGTTCTGATCATGCATTTTTTAGCCGGGCGTCTTATCGACGGCCGCTTTCGTTTTGCGAGCTTGTTGTTATTGCCCGCGGTTTTAGTGGCCTGTCTTGTGTTGTTTGCCGATTTTTTCTACGTGTTGCTTGCGCTAAACCCGACCTACCATGATCTTCCGCTGCTTGGCTGGCGGGTTCCGCTCGGCGCGCTGGCCACCGTCAAAGAGGTGTTTCTGCCCGCCCTGCCGATTGTCTTGATCCCGGCGGCCCGCACGCTGCTTATCGGCGATCTCGAGCGCGCGGGTATCTCCAGGATGGCCTTTCCTTTTCTTGTCTACCTGTTTTTCAGCTTGGCGAGTGTCGCCAGCGCGCTGGTACTGTCCGCGCTCGTCTTCGCGACCGCGCTGGCGGCAACATTCATCGAGCGGGAGTTTCGCGCGCGCCACTGGCTTCCGGTCGCGGCCTGTTTCTTGCTCGCACTTTCGTGCGGTCCGGGATCGCTCCGGATCCTCGGTTTCGATCTGAGCGCACTGATTCCCTTCCACGACTCTGTAGGCTGGGCCAAGTTGGCGGGCATGTCGCGTATGCTGTTGATCGTCTGGTTCGGTGTGCTCGTGGCGGAGGGCCTTGACCCGAGTGGCGCCAAGCGGCGACTAGCCAGAAACATCGTCGTCCCGGCGCTGGCGCTCTTGGGTTTTTTTCTGCCCCTGCTACTTTCGCTCAACGCTCCCGGGCGCAGCGGCGCACAGACTTTCTTCGAAAGGATGAATGCCACCGATCGCAATGCGACCGATAAGCTCACACAGCGCATGCGCGATGCGGCAAGGCAGACGCCGCCCGACGGCTACCTGCTGGTGGAAGACACGTTGCATCACCCGCCGGGCTCCAGCCTGGAAACGATGCGCGTCCCCAACGGGCACCTGCCTTATCTTTCGGGTATCGAGTCCGGCCGACCGGTTCTGGGGGGATGCGTGACCACCAGGATACTGACCCATCCCTATGCCCAGACGAGCCGCGGCCAGTTGCTGTGTACAGCACTCGATGCCCCGGCCGAAGAGCTTTTTGCGGCCCTCGACAGGCTCAGGAATCTGGGCGTTGCTGACATCCTGGCGCACAGCGGGCAGCTGATAGCCGCGCTCGAGTCCTACCCCGCGGCTTATTTGCAAAACCGCGAGGCCGGCCTGTCCCTTTTCGCGCTCGAGCAGTACCGGCCGTTGGTTACCGGCATCGATGGTACTTTTCTGCCCGGTGCGAAGGTCAGCTTTGCCCCGGGTAAAACCAGGATAGAGTTGCCGGCGGGCGTTTCAGCGTTGCGCCTGAGGCAGGTGTACTATCCTTTCCTGGACTGCCAGGCAACCGGCCCTGGCGGTCCGCTCGACTGTGACCTCTCATCCTGGAGCGACGGCAACGAAACGTTCAAAGGCTGCCTGGTTGACGACCCGAGAAAGATAACGGTCGACGTCCCCTGGATCCAGGCAGACTTGAAACCCGATCCGCCGGAGGCAACATACATTACACTATCCAGCCGGCCGCCGTTGTTGCCGTTTGTCGTAATGATCTTGTCATGGCTTGCAGCCGTAGCCTGGCTGCTTGTGACACGAAGAATGCGGCGTTAGCTCTTTTGATAAAGTATCCCTGATGCGCTGGTCAACGATTGGCCTTCGTTGAGAATCCCGGCATCGATCACCTTGCCTATGTACAAGATGTGATCTCCGATCTCGATTGACTTTTCCAGCTCACAATCCAGGAAAGCCAGCGCCTCGGTGAGAATCGGGCTGCCGCTTGCGGCCTCACGAGTGGGAAATTCTTCGATCTTGCTCTCGCCCTCCATGCTCTGGCGGGCGAAATGACCGGCGATGCGATTCTGGTTCGACTTGAGCAGGTTGACCACGAAGCTCTTTGAACCAATGGGAAGATTGCTGTAGTGGTTCTTGTCCATGGCGAACATTATCATCGGCGGGTCGAACGAAACCTGGCTCAGCCAGGAAATTGTCAACCCGTTTTCCGCGCCGCCGGCTCCAAGCGTGACCACCGATACCGGATAGGGAATCTTCTTCAGAACCGCTGCGATGTCCGTATCACTCATCTGTCGCCTCCTTGCTATCCGCCGGAAGTTTCCTTAGGGATTCTAGTTTCAGACAACTTCGAGAGCATACACGAGGTCGCCCTCCCCGGGCAACCATCATCACCCACGCAGACAAATTGAACGAATGCGCATATTTATCACCCCCTTGTGCTAGGCCGTCTTACAAGATATTCTCGGCTCATGGAAGTCAAGGGTACTGCAGTTCGTCCGACGCCTCTTTTCGTGCGCCAGAGGTTCAAGGATCGCTTCGACGAATGGCTCGATGGACTTTCTGAGATTTCCAGAAAGATCATGAGCGACAAAATTTCGACCGAGGCCTGGTATGATCTCGACCAGGCCATGATCGAACCTACTCGGAAGATCTGCGATCTCTTCTTCGGCGGTGCGAGCAAAGGCGCATGGGAAGTCGGGCGCTTCAGTGCCGACTACTCTTTGTGGGGACTCTACCGGCTGTTTGTCAAGATCGGCTCGCCGTTGCACCTGATCGAGAAGGCCACGCAGGTCTTTTCAACCTACTACCGCCCCAGCCGCATGGAAATTTCAGAGCGCGGGCGCAACCACGCTGTGGCGCGCATTTTGGAGTTCTCCGAACCCAACCTGCTGGTCGAGATGCGAATCGGTGGATGGATCGAGCGCGCACTCGAAATAAGCGGCTGCACCGACGTGCAGAGCGACATCACCCACTCGCTGGCGCGTGGCGATCCCTACACCCAATTCATATCCGAATGGAGATGAGCGACTATCCTCCCTCTCGGGAACCCTAAAAAGGAAGCCTGCCGATGAAACGAATTGTAGTCGCGATACTGTTTATAGTGATTGCGGGTGCCGCCGTCTATTTCCTGACCAAAGCCACTTCCAGTCAGCAGCATGAGACATCAGACAACTCGCCGGAAGTCGCAGAGGCGAAGACGGCCGGGTCTGCCAATGTACCTTCCGGTCAAGGGGCGCCGGCACGGCGAATGCTCCCGGAGATATCCGAAGACGATGACCCGGTCGGCATACTCAGGCTCGAAGGCCAGGTGATAGACACGGGCGACCTTCCGGTAGACGGCGCGATCGTGGCCATCAACACCCGCCCGCCGCGCACCGCTCGCACGGAAAAAGACGGGACATTTTTCTTCGACAAACTCGTCGGCAGACGCTTCAGCCTAACCGCGCGACACGGCAAGCGTGTCGGCGGGCCGATTCTTCACAAGCTCTCCGAAAAGAGCGATCCGGTGGTAATTCGCTTGCGATCGGGCGCGACGGTCGAGGTCAGCGTGACCGCCGCCGGTAGGGGCGCTCCCGTTGCCGGGGCGCTTCTGGAGCTCAGAACCATCGACAACGTTCCGGCCGTAACGGACGCTCAGGGACAAGCCAGCTTCACGGGCGTGGCCGCGGGCTACTGCACCTTGTCCGCGCGGGCGTCCGGCTTCTCACCGGCCCAGCAACTGGTAAGCGTCCCCGAATCGAGCACCAAGCCGATCCACGTCGCTTTAAGCCTGCGCCGCGGATCGGGCGTCTCGGGAAATGTAGTCGATCAGGATGGACGGCCCGTCCAGGGCGCACGGGTGTTGGCTGTCGACAGCTCCGCCTTGCTGTCGCTGGCGAATGCCGATCGCGATGGAGCCACCAGCGACAAAGAAGGCCGTTTCACAATCGACGCTCTCGCTCCCGGAAGCTACCGGCTCGAGGCCACTCACTCCGACTACCCGGCGGCTTCTTCCAAGCCGGTGCGGGTATCCTCCGCGCGGCCCACCCCCGACGTCACCATCGTGATGCAGCCCGGCGCCGTGATGTCCGGCATGGTGGTGGATGACGGCGGCCGGGCGGTGCCCTGGGCCAGGGTGCGTTGCGGCCGCAAAGACAGCAATCCGCTGGCAGGTGGAGCCATTGGCGGCAGGCGCCAGAGAGGCACCACGGCCGACGAGCAGGGTAAGTTCAGCATCAAGGGCTTGCCGCGCGCCGAGATGCAGGTGCTGGCACAAGGCGAGCAGGCTTCTTCGGATCCGCTCACGGTTGATCTGAGATCCAAGACCGTTGTGGACGACATCGTACTGAGGCTGACTGTGACCGGCACCATTGCCGGTCAGGTGCACACGCCTTCCGGAGACCCGCTGGCCGATATCGAAGTCGCGGCCTTTCCCGATATCTGGTCGAATGGCATCAGCAGCGCGACTTTCCTGCGCGGGCGATCCACCACAGTCACCGACGGCGGCGGGCATTTCGTCTTGCGAGGCCTTTCCCAGGGCAGCTACCGCTTGCGGGCCTCGCGCTCGGCAGGCTCGTTCAGGGCCCGGATGAATGCCGGCGTCAAGGCCAGGACCGGAGACGAAAATGTCGAGATCGTGTTGGGCAACGACGGCGGCATCAAGGGCCGCCTGGTGTTCGCCGAGGGCGGGAACCCGGTCGAGTTCAGCCTGGCGCTCAACATACCCCCGGGCATTCCGGTGACCAGCCAGGACGGCTCGTTCGAGATACCCGGTATTGCCCCGGGCAGCTACAGGCTGACCATCAGGGGCAGCAATTTCGCGGAAACAGTCGTTCCGCAGGTCAGCGTCGAGGAAGACAAGGTCACCGATCTCGGAACGATCAAGGTCAGGCGCGGACGAACGCTGACAGGCCGGGTGATGACCGAGGACGGCTCCCCTGTACCCGGGGCGACCGTTCTCGCGGCCACACGCCTTGTAGGCGACGGCAGCCACCTGGCCCTCGATCTCGGCAAGGCGGCCGAGGAGCAAATGGGGTTGCATCGCGCCGTAAGCGATGCCGATGGTTTCTTCAGGATCGAGGGCCTCTCGCAGGAGCGATACATGCTGGTCGCCGAGAAAGAGGAGTTCGGCCGCTCCGATGCAATGGTGGTACCGCAGGGCACGACCGGCCTCGACCAGGAACTCGTGCTGCACGCGTCCGCAGGAGTCTTCGGCACGGTGACGGCCGGTGGTGAACCCGCCGCCGGCGCCATCATCCAGGCCAACCCGGTCGGGGAGTCGGCCAAGGTGATCGTGGTCCACGCGGGAGACGACGGAGGCTACACGATCGACAAGATCCAGGCCGGCCAACTGCGAATCACGGCGGCCCAGTTGGCCGGGGCGGGCCTGGGGGCCAGATCCGAGGGAATCGTGGTCACCGCCAGGGCGGGCGAGAAAGTTCGGGCGGATATCGACATCCCGGTTGGAAATGTCAACCTGACCGTCGACGTCAAGGGCCAGGGCGGGGCGAAAATCGACGCCGCCCAGGTGCTGTTGCTGGCCGGAAAAGTGCAGATCGAAACCGCGGCCGAGCTGAACAAGGTGGCCATGGCCGGCGGCGGCAGCATCAGCCAGACCTTCTGGACGGTGGCCAAGCCGGCCGTGTTCAACAAGGTCATCCCGGCCGAGTACAGCCTGTGCGTCATCCCGATCAACGGTGACATGAACGACCCGGCCTTCTTGATGCGTCTCAGAAAAAACACGGCCACTCTGAAAGTCATCTGCTCGCCGCTGACCGTCCCGGCCCAACCCGAATCCCAGCGCCAGCAAGTGGTCGTTCCCCCGATGCAGCCCCTGCCCCCGGAACCCGCGCCCGAAACGCAATAAGGATTTTTTCGGAAACACCGAAAAGGAGAAGATGCATGCAGGTGCTTGATGGGATTCGCGTACTAGATCTGTCCCAGTTTTTATCCGGCCCGCGGGCCTCCCAGCTGCTTGCAATGTTCGGCGCCGAGGTACTGAAGATCGAACCGCCGGCCGGCGACAGCATGCGCATGTTGCTGACGCTCAGCGGATCGGAGCGCAGCATGAGCTGCCTGCACCAGAACAAGAAGGGCCTGGTGATCGACCTGAGAAAGCCTGCGGGGCGCGATGTGTTCTTGAAGCTGGTCGACGCCTCGGACGTGCTAATCGAGAACCTTACACCGGGCACGATGGACAAGCTGGAGCTTTCGTGGGATCTGCTGCGCCGGCGCAACCCGCGCCTGATATACGCCTGTATCTCGGGCTTCGGCAAAAGCGGACCGCTTTCGGACCGGACCGCCTTCGACATCATCTCCCAGGCCACCGGCGGAACCATGTACGGCAACGGGATCCCCGACCGCCCGCCGGGCGTATTTTTCGGAGACCTTTGCTCCGGCGAGAGCTGCGCGTTCGGGATCCTGCTGGCGCTGATGGCCCGCGATAAGACCGGCGCGGGGCAGCTGGTCGACATATCCATGCAGGACGTCATGTATTTCCACAATTTCTGGGGTTTCTCGGAAAGAGCCAACAAACCCGTCAAGGACGAGATCACCTCCATCTTCGGCCGCGACGTGACCAGGCTGCTGACCGACTACCAGCACCCAATGGCTTTCTGGAACTCGTACCGGGCCAGCGACGGCTACGTGGCGGTGGTGGCGCTCAGCGACCGCCAGTGGGATCGGCTGATGGAGGTGATCGGGCGTGTCGACCTGATCGGCGACCAGCGTTTTTCAGACTTCGTCTCGCGCGTTAGAAACGCCGATGAGATCCGGCCGATAATCGCCGAGTGGATGGAGCGCCACACACAGTCCCAGATCATAGAAGCGTTGAGCGAAAAGCGCATCCCCTGCGGCCGGGTGCAGGACTACGAGCAACTCAACAACGACCCGCAACTCGAAGCGCGCGGTATGTTCCACACCGTCAGCCACCAGCGCCTGGGTGAGATAGACGTCCCCGGCATTCCCGTCAAGCTCTCGGCAACCCCGGGCGAGATCGACCTCCCCTGCCCCGACCTGGGCCAGCACACCACCGAAGCCTTGTCCCGGATCCTCGGCCTTACGGAAGAAGAGATAGCAGACCTGCGAGAACACGGCGCAGTTGCCTGACACGCAAGGGGGAGGACATGGTACGATTATTGATACTGGGGCTTGTCGTTCTGGCTGCAATTCTAGGCACGATCTACCTTGCCGAAGGGCAGAGCGGAAACAAGGTTGACATCATCACCCGGGATCACCCCGACGCAATCACCGGTACAGCTTCCATTACGACCGACAACTATGCGAACAGGAAGCTTCGATACTACTACTTCATACCGCATTCCGTGGTCGGCGAAACCAGGCGGGTGCCGCTGCTGGTGGCCGTGCCGAGTCTGAGTGGAAATGGCATGCAGTTCGTTGTGGGTACCGGATTCACGGAGTTCGTGGAGAAAAACGGCTTCGTGATGATTGCCCCGACTTTCATATTCGATTCCAAGAACTGGGCCACCAAGAGCAGCTACCAGTACCCATCCGCCTGGTCGGGCGACGCCCTGGTAAGAATGGTCGGCCAGTTCGAGAAGGAACACAAGATCTCCGTGTCGAAATACTACCTGTTCGGCTTCTCGGCCGGAGCGCAATTCTCCTTGAGATTCTGTGTATCCAATCCCGAGCTTTGCGCCGCATGCGCAGCTCATTCAAGCGGAGGAACCGTTACGCCGAAAGAATACATCGACGTAAAATTCTTCGTGTCTTGCGGCAGACAAGACTCAAGGATGAGACAATTCAACTGGTTCTGTGACAAGGCCTCAAGCCTGGGCATCTATGTAATCTGCAAGGAATACAACGGCGCACATATGTTGGACATGCAGAAAATCGAAGACAGCCTGCAATTTTTCATGAGCGTCTGGAAAGAGGAATCCAGTTTGGCAGGAAATGGCGATTAGCGGCTCTCGCACGTAAGCACCACCGGCGACACAGACAGTCTTTCATCAATCCACAAGCCGCCAACGCCCTCGCCACGAAAGTCATGCACCACCATGGCGCCCAGCCAGCGAGCCCGGCCTTTGTAGAACATATCGGCTCTGGGCGCATACAGAAACAAACTCAAATCCTTGGAGGTCCGGATGACGAGATGCTCTCCCTTTCCGGTGTCCGTTCCAGCAACCAATAACAGACTGCTCTTCCAGGACGGATCGTTGAGAAGAGCAGATTCATCCAGCATGTTGATTTCACCGGCAACATACACTTCCACCCGCGCCCCCGGTTTCAAGGACAGAACCGCCCTTCCTCTCAGAACCATCGACTCGAAGAAGTATATCCCTTCGGACAACTCAATGCGGTCGTTGCCTTCGACTAGCATCGCCGTCCCGTCGATATCGATCGCGTCATTACCGTTGTGCCTGCGACGGTATCCGAGAACGCCATCCAGATCGTAACCACACTCACAAGGCATGGGCGCCATACTCAAAGCATGCACGTTTCCCTTCAATACCGCGCGGCGACCAAGATCCAGTTTTCCGCCCAGGTAGAGGTTATGGTAAACGATCGCATCGCGCGAAACATGGATATCGCCACCTGCTACTACATCTCCGCGAACCTGCGCGCCGTTCTTCAGAAACAGATCTCCGTGGGCGGCCACACTGCCACTTTCAACCGCGCTGCCCGTATCCGCATCGAAACCACTCACAATGAAATTGTCCAGCAACTCAATCTTGCCGAATGCACAGATGGCATGGTTGAAGACCGGCCGAGCGGTAGTGCTTCTATCGATCTCTACATGTTCCCTGCCGGCCGCTTCCGCGCGCGCGGCCGCTCCTTTGAAAACTTTTTTCCCTTCACCCGTTGTTCTTGCACTGTCGATACGCAGCACCGGTGCCACAGCCACACGCGCCGGCGCTTCCAGGAAACGTTCAACAACCGGGAACAAATTTTTCGACACGGTATCAATCATGCTGCCTTCAACGACTATTTTTACCGTATGTTTCCGTCGGGAACCAGTATTATCCCAATACGATGTAACCAATTCGATCGGTCCGGGTTGATGATTTCGGGGCACGTCAAGTAAAACGTTTACGGACACAACGTCAGTCGAAGCGACAAAGGTGGATCCTTCGAAAGAGCCCAAGTCTCCGGCATCTGTCTTGTAGTTGATATACAGGTTGCGCCTGCAACGGTTAAAGAAGGAGAGCCTGGCCCGGATCTCGTCCCCTGGGCGATATACATCCCTATCGGTTTGAAGCGAGAATTGAAGGATTTTCATCTTGTCATACGGTCTGACGTCGGAATTGCAATCACCCAATACAATATCGGGATAGGCATAGTCATTGTAAGTGCACCTAGCGGAAGCGCTGATATCATCTTCGGGAATCTTGGCAGATAGTTGCACAGGTAACGACAGAGTCGCCATGCCATGACCACCGATTTCGAGTTCTTTGGCTACCTCGGGCACTCCCTCAACGGATACATGCAACACGCCGTACAAAGGCTCATCAGTAAGATTCCAACCATTCACTACGAGAGAATCTCCCGCCGACGCGTTCCTGACTGCTGTCACCCTGATCTCAGCCGGATACAGGTGGTAAAATACTTTCTTGGCAGAAGACGCCACGATGGCTTCACGATTTTCGAGATCGTACACGATGCACCACAAGGACGGGCTGCGATAGCCGGGCGGCTTTAAAGTCAGCCTGCGCCGGTAGCTCTCTCCCGGCCCAAGAGAGATCTTTTCAGCGCCGCTGTCGTAGATGATCCCGGATGCCCATGTCTTGTGATAACGCCATTCAACCCTCAAATGTCTGCTTTTCTCACCGTAGTTCGTGACGATGACGTCGAAAACGGCTGGCACTTGCTGTCCAAATTGTTCGGCGTTGGATACTACTGTTGCGGTAACCTCCTTGGGTGAATAGGTTCTGTTGAGTTTTGGACAATTGACGATAAATCTACCGTCCAGATTCTCCTTCGTTCTACCGACAATAGTTCCATCGGAGTCGATCGGTTCTACCATCGTGTGCCATATTCCACATTCAGAACGGACTCTTGCCCAGTCCGGTCTAAAAACGATTTTCTGCTCCCGGCCATTGGTTCCGCTCGCGCCAAACGGCACGACTTTCTCCATTGCAGTTCTGGAGCGTGACGGATTCATCACTGACAACCTTGCTCTTGCTTGTCCAGTCGTATGTGAAAAACTCCATACATCGTTGAGGCCGAGATTGATCGACTTTTCTTCCGGCTCCAAAACGGCCAGCTTAGCGGGCTTTTTCAGCCACGAAACCAGATCGCGCTGCAGCACCTCGGCTTCACTCAACCGGCCCTTTTCGTGTCTCGATTTCGCATCCTGGCTGTTCATTATCCTTCTTTTATCCGTCAGAAAGGCAGACGTCAGCACGATCCTGCCGGTGCCCAGCGGCACGCTCAACAAGACGGCATTGTTGCTGGTGACGCTTCGTAGCATCACCATTGCGTCATCGGGATACTTCGAGAAGAAGCCATCCAGTGGCAAGCTGAATACGCGTGATGACATGGTGGCGAAGATGGCATGGTCGATAAACTTGTCTTCGATCCAGACATTGGAGGTCGTTTGTGAAGAGGCCTGCTGCAAACCATAGGCTGTAATCTCCACTGGCAGAACACTATAGTCATGCCCAGTCTTCTGGCACATGACCAGAAGAACTCCGCCATTCTCGACAAATTGTCTAAAGAGCACTTTAGCTTGCTCGGACTGGATGAAGTGCAGCCCGGCTTGCGGAACAATCAACAAGTTCAAACCCATTATCTCTTCGCGACGCATTGAGATATCAACCAGCTTTGCCGTTTCACCGAACTCTTCCAGCAATCCCATCATGACGCGACCGTCTGAAGTGCCAATAACACCGATACGCGACCGCGGATCGGCGTTGGTTTCGAGTTTTCGAGAATCGCCAAACGGCTTATTGTTTTCCTGCAAGGACAAGACTCTGTCAGACACGGCCGAGTCCAGCACGGCATCTTCTCCGGACTTTGTGCCGCAACCAAACAGCCCGAATGCCATACACACCAGCCACAGGGCTCCAACAATGTTCCTCATGAAGTCCCTCCCTTTGTCAGGCAACTGCCAGAACCGCAGCCAACAGCAACAACAGTAGAAGCGTTCTGTGCCGGCTTGATCTCTTCTCTGCCAGAACCAACTCCAGGTCTCATCGGGGTATCATAACCTGCCCGGCCATGGTACTTATCAAGAGTACCATACAACTCTAGAGAATTGGACGGTTCTGACGCCAGCTGACAGCTCGGGCGAACCTATCGATACACCGGCCAAGCGGCTCTAAAAAACCGTTTCTGTCATCTGACTTTGAAGCCCGTTGCGATGAAGGCTTTCTTACGACCTTTGTTGGGCATCCAGGCATCGATCACGGCGGCATCGCCTTTCTTCTTGG
>Ga0315535_1000056_pt1 | contig 64986 bp, 54 predicted proteins | sample SalMarSW160220MG_2_FD_203092 | JGI IMG/M metagenome (GOLD analysis project Ga0315535, IMG submission 203092) | Salt marsh sediment microbial communities from the Plum Island Ecosystem LTER, Massachusetts, United States - Salt Marsh Sediment SW1602-20 ... | reverse complement strand
TCTTCATCCTCGGCGACATCAACGAGAACCTCGCCAAGTACATGGACCGGGGCCTGACACGCTGGGAGGTGGCCACCGGGTACCTGTACCAGATCCCGCTCTTCATCGAGTGGTCGTTCCCCATCGCAGCACTGGTGGGCGCGGTGTTCACGGTCTACAGCATGACCACCAACCGTGAGCTCGTGGCCGCCAAGGCCGGAGGGATCTCCTTCCACCGGGTGGTGAGGCCCATCCTGGTGCTGGGGGTCGTGCTCACGGGTGCGGCCCTCGGTCTCACGGCGCTGGTTCCCCACACCAACCGCATCGCCGGCCGGATCCTCAAGAACGAGAACCCTATTCACGCCGTCCGCAGCGACTTCGTGTACGCGGCGGAGGACGGCACCACCTGGCAGGTGGGCAGCCTCACCGCCGCGGCACGGCGCATGACCGACGTCAGCGTCGAGTGGCCCCTCAGCGACTCGGGACCGACGCAGTACATCAAGGCCGAGAGCGCGTGGCCCGACAGCTCGGGGTGGACCTTCAGCGCCGGCTACCTGCGCTACCTGTACCCCGACAGCTCGGTACGCACGTTCGAGTTCGAGAAGATCAAGGTGCCGAGCCTGCACGAGCGCCCCGAGCAGCTGCTGGAGGCGCCCCGGCAGCCCGACGAGATGACCTACGCGGAGATCGGCCGGCTGGCCGCGCTGGTCCAACGCTCCGGAGGCAATGCGGCCAAGCTGTGGGTGCAGCGCGCCCAGAAGCTCTCCATCCCGGTGGCGGTGCTGGTGGTGATCCTGTTCGGGGTACCGCTGGCCACGAGCAGCCGCCGCGGGGGAACCGCCTACGGCGTCGGCATCTCCCTGGGAACGACGATCCTCTACCTGTTGCTCTTCAAGGTGGCGGCCGCCATGGGATCCGCCGGCACCATCTCCCCCCAGATGGCGGCGTGGGCCCCCGACGGCATCTTCGCCGCGGCCGCGGTGGGGCTCCTGGTGCGCGTCCGCACCTGACGTAGCAGGAGCCATGGGACGTGCGTGCGCAGTTTATACGCGCATCACGCCGCGGGTAGCGCCTTCACGAACGCTTCGGTGAGCGTCCCCTCGCACACCTCCTCCACCGGCCCGCGCAGCACCACGTCCAGCCTACGGCTCACCGTCACCGAGAGATCCCCGCCGTCCATGTGGACGGTCACGGCCCCCGGCTCCACGAGGCCGGCGGACACCGCGGCCACCGCCACCGCACAGGAGGACGTCCCCGAAGCCGACGTGCGTCCGACGCCGCGCTCCCAGATGAGGGCACGGCATGCGTGGCCGTCCACGACGGCGGCGATCTGTACGTTGGAGCCCCGGGCGAGAGCGCGGTGGGTGGCCAGCGCCGGCCCCCAGGAGAGGAGCTGCTCCCGGGTGGGCTCGGGGGTGAAGACCACCAGGTGGGGGTTGCCCACCGAGACGGGCCTCACCGCGACGCGCTCACCGCCCGGGAGCTCCAGGCGTCCCTCGGGGTCCAGGGCCGCCGGGTCGAGGGCCACGGCGGCGGGACCGACCCGCGCCCGTCCCATCTCCACCGAGACGTCGTGGACGGGCGGGGTGGAGCCGTGGACGGTCATGGTCACGAGGTCCCCACCCACCTCCACCGAAAAGGGTCGGGTATCCACGCGCCCGCGACGCGCGAGGTACGACGCCAGGACGCGGAGCCCGTTGCCGCTGCGCTCGAACTCCGAGCCGTCGGGGTTGAACATGCGCAGGCGGAAGGGGGCGGCAGGGTACCCGGTGGCGGGGCTGCTGGGATCCGCCAGGAGCACGACGATCCCGTCGCCGCCAGGCCCCCGCCAGCGGTCGCAGACCCGCCGGACGGCGTCGGGGGTCGCCGTCCACGCATCCCCCTCCTCGAACACCAGGTAGTCGTTCCCCAGCCCGTGGGCCTTGTAGAACTCCGTGCCCATCCGTGGGCGGGACCGTGCTTCGTCCGACACGCCGCCTTCCTTTCTCGAAGGGTCCGGGAGCACCTCCCGGCACGGACCAATGTGCGCAATGCGCCCCCCGCGCGCCAAAGCGATGCTTGGCCTCCGCCGCCGCGGGTGCTACAATGGAACGACAATTGATCGGGGCGATTTGCGGCGTATTGCGGCCCCGCCGACGGAGCTCCAGGGCTCCCGTGGCGAACGAGCTAAAAAGCCCACGCCCCATCGCGCCGCTTTCGCGACGGGGCTTTTGCATTTCCGGGGGACACCCATGAGCGTTTCCGGGTCCACGACATCCGGCACGAGGACGCGCGCCGAGCGCACCGCGCTCCTCCGGGAGGCTCTGCGCACGCGCATCCTCCTCCTGGACGGGGCCATGGGTACGATGATCCAGGGCTACAGGCTGGGGGAGACCGACTTCCGCGGCACGCGCTTCCTGGACCATCCCCGCCCCCTGGAGGGCGCCAACGACGTGCTCAGCGTGACCCGCCCCGACGTCATCCGCGCCATCCACGGGGCGTACCTCGAGGCCGGCGCCGATCTCATCGAGACGAACACGTTCAACGCCACCCGCGTCTCCCTGGTGGAGTACGGCCTCGAGGACCTGGTGCGGGAGATCAACCGCGAGGCGGCTCGCCTCGCCCGCGCCGAGGCCGATGCCGCGGAGGCCAGGGACCCGGGCCGACCCCGCTGGGTGGTGGGGTCCATGGGGCCCACCACCCGCTCGTGCTCGATCTCCCCGAACGTGTCGGACCCCGGAGCGCGGGCCGTCACCTTCGACCTTCTGGCGGAGGCGTACGCCGAGCAGGCGCGGGGGCTCCTGGAGGGCGGGGCGGACATCCTGATGGTGGAGACGGTCTTCGACACGCTGAACGCCAAGGCCGCCCTCTTCGCCCTCTCCGGCGTGCTGGACGAGGCGGACGCGGACGTCCCCGTCATGGTGTCCGGCACCATCACGGACCGGAGCGGGCGCACGCTCTCCGGGCAGACGACCGAGGCGTTCTGGAACTCGGTGCGTCACGGCGTGCAGCCCGGACCGGACCGGGCCCGGGGCCTGCTGAGCGTGGGGCTCAACTGCGCCCTGGGTGTGGATCAGCTGCGCCCCTTCCTGGAGGAGCTCTCCGGCGTGGCGGACGTGCCGGTGAGCTGCTATCCCAACGCCGGCCTCCCCAACGAGATGGGGGAGTACGACGACACCCCCGAGCACATGGCGCGGGTGGTACGGGAGTTCGCCGAGGCGGGCTTCCTGAACATCGTCGGCGGCTGCTGCGGCACGCGCCCCGAGCACGTGCGCGCCATGTCCGAGGCGGTGGCGGGGCTCCCGCCGCGGGTGCCGCCGGAGCGCGAGCGGCGCACCCGCCTCTCGGGCCTCGAGCCGCTGAACATCGGGCCCGACTCCCTCTTTGTGAACGTCGGCGAGCGCACCAACGTGGCCGGATCACGCCGCTTCGCCCGCCTCGTCCTGGCCGGCGACTACGAGGAGGCGCTGAGCGTGGCGCTCCAGCAGGTGCAGGGCGGCGCCCAGATGCTGGACGTCAACATGGACGAGGGGCTGCTGGATTCTGTGGAGGCCATGACCCGCTTCCTCAACCTGGTGGCCGCCGAGCCGGAGATCGCGCGCATCCCGGTGATGGTGGACTCCTCGGACTGGACGGTCATCGAGGCGGGGCTGAAGACGCTTCAGGGCAAGGGCGTGGTGAACTCCATCAGCCTCAAGGACGGCGAGCGCCTGTTCCGCCAGCGGGCCCGTCTGGTGCGCCGCTACGGCGCCGCCGCCATCGTCATGGCCTTCGACGAGGACGGCCAGGCCGACACCGTGGAGCGCCGGGTGGCGGTGTGCCGGCGCGCCTACCGGATCCTCGTGGAGGAGGAGGGCTTCCCACCCGAGGACATCGTCTTCGACGCCAACGTCTTCGCCGTCGCCACCGGCATCGCCGAGCACGACCGCTACGCCATGTGGTTCATCGAGGCGTTGCGGCGGATCAAGGCGGCGTGCCCCGGGGTGCTCACCAGCGGCGGCATCAGCAACGTGTCCTTCTCCTTCCGGGGGAGCCCCGAGGTGCGGGAGGCCATGCACGCGGCGTTCCTCTACCACGCCATCGACGCCGGCCTCGACATGGGCATCGTCAACGCCGGTGCGCTCCCGGTCTACGACGAGATCCCCGCGGACCTCCTCACCGCCGTGGAGGACGTGCTCTTCGCCCGCACCTCCGAGGCCACCGAGACGCTGACGCGCATGGCGGGTGAGCGCACCGGCGCCACCGAGCGGCACACGGAGGCCGACACGGCGTGGCGCGAGCTCCCCGTGCGGGACCGCCTGGTGCACGCCCTGGTGCAGGGCATCGACGCGTGGGTGGAGGAGGACACCGAAGAGGCGCGCAGAGAGCTGCCCCGCGCGCTGGACATCATCGAGGGACCGCTCATGGACGGCATGAACGTCGTGGGCGACCTCTTCGGCAGCGGGCGCATGTTCCTGCCGCAGGTGGTGAAGAGCGCCCGGGTCATGAAGAGGGCCGTGGCGTACCTGGTGCCCTTCCTGGAGGCGGAGCAGACGGAGGCGTCAACCAAGGGCAAGGTGCTCCTCGCCACCGTGAAGGGTGACGTGCACGACATCGGCAAGAACATCGTGGGCGTGGTGCTCCAGTGTAACGGCTACGAGGTCGTAGATCTGGGCGTCATGGTCCCCGCCGAGCGCATCCTGGAGACGGCCCGCGCCGAGGGTGTGGACGTGGTGGGCCTCTCGGGGCTCATCACGCCCTCGCTGGACCAGATGGTGCACGTGGCCAAGGAGATGGAGCGCCTCGCCTTCGACGTTCCCCTCCTCATAGGCGGGGCCACCACGTCGAAGGCGCACACCGCGCTCCGTATCGAGGAGCGCTACGGCGGCCCTACGGTCCACGTGCCGGACGCCTCCCGGGCCGTGGGCGTGGTGGCCCGGCTCCTGGACGCCGGCGCGCGTGACGGCTTCATCGCCCAGGTGAGGGCCGATTACGCCGAGGTGCGCCGCCAGCGCGCCGGCCGCCGGGGGCGCGCCGAGACGCTCCCGCTGGAGGAGGCCAGAGCCCACGCGTTCCGCACCGAGTGGTCCGCGTACCAGGCGCCCACCCCCGCCGCGCCGGGGCTCCACGTGTTCGACGTGCCCGTCCACGAGCTGCGCGACTGGATCGATTGGACGCCGTTCTTCCGGACCTGGGAGCTCGCCGGCGCCTACCCCGCGATCCTCGACGATCGCGAGGTGGGTGACCAGGCGCGTACGCTCCTGGCCGACGCGCGTGCCGTGCTGCACCGCATGGAGAGCGAGGGCGTCCTGCGGCCCCGCGCCGTGGTGGGGCTCTTCCCGGCGAACGCCGTGGGGGACGACGTCGAGCTGTACGAGGACGACGCACGCTCGAAGGTGACGGCGGTTCTCCACGCGCTGCGGCAGCAGTTCGCCAAGGAAGGCCGGGAGAACCTGTGCCTGGCGGACTTCGTCGCACCGAAGGCATCGGGGGTGGCGGACTGGGTGGGCGCCTTCGCCGTGACCAGCGGCGCGGGCCTCGACACGCTGGTGGACGCCTTCAAGGCGGACAACGACGACTACTCGGCCATCATGGCCAAGGCGGTGGCGGACCGCCTCGCCGAGGCGCTGGCCGAGCACACCCACGCGCGGGTGCGCCGGGAGCTGTGGGGTTACGCGCCCAACGAAGCCCTGGACAACGACGCGGTCATCGCCGAGGCGTATCGCGGCATCCGACCCGCACCGGGATATCCGGCATGCCCGGACCACACCGAGAAGCGCACCCTGTTCGCCCTCCTGGACGCCGAGGCGCGCGTCGGCATCCGCCTCACCGAGAGCTACGCCATGGATCCGCCGGCGTCGGTGAGCGGCTGGTACATCGCGCATCCCGCGGCCCACTACTTCGGCGTGGGGCGCATCGGCAGGGACCAGGTGGAGGACTACGCCCGGCGCAAGGGGATGACGGTGCTGGAGGCCGAGCGCTGGCTGGCGCCGAACCTGGCGTACGAGCCGGAGGGCGTCCGATGAGAAGCCTGGTGGAGGACGGCCGGGTGCACGTCTTCGACGGGGCCATGGGCACGCTCCTCTATGCCCGCGGCGTCTTCGTCAACGTGTGCTACGACGAGCTCAGCCTGTCCCGCCCCGATCTCGTCCGCCGGATCCACGAGGAGTACGTGGCCGCCGGCGCCGAGATCCTGGAGACCAACACCTTCGGGGCGAACCCCGTGAAGCTCTCCTCCTTCGGCCTCGACGAGCGCACCGAGGAGATCAATCGCGCGGCGGCGGGACTGGCCCGGGAGGGCGCGGGAGGCAAGGCGATGGTGGCGGGCGCCATCGGACCCCTGGGGATCCGCATCGAGCCGTGGGGACCCACCTCGCTGGACGAGGCCGAGTCGTTCTACGCGAGGCAGATCGCCGGACTCCTGGAGGGCGGAGTGGACGGCTTCGTGCTGGAGACGTTCTCCGACGTGAGCGAGCTGCTGTGCGCGCTCAGGGCGGTGCGCGCGGCGTGCGACCTGCCCATCGTCGCCCAGGCCACCGTGGGACAGGACGGCAAGACCGCCCTCGGCACCGAGCCCCGTCAGATCGGGACGATGCTCACCGAGGCGGGCGCCGACGTCGTGGGGCTCAACTGCTCGGTGGGCCCGGCGGTGATGCTGGACTCCCTGGAGGAGATGGCCGAGGCCACGGACCGTCCGTTCTCCGCCCAGCCCAACGCCGGCCTCCCCCGGACGGTGGGCGACCGGAAGATCTACCTGGCGAGCCCCGAGTACATGGCCCAGTACGCCCGGCGGATGATCGACGTGGGCGTCAAGTTCGTGGGGGGATGTTGCGGCACGACGCCGGAGCACGTGAAGCGCCTCCGGGACACGGTGACCTCCCTGCAGCCGCGCCACGCCACGGTGTCGGTCCCCCGCCTCCCCGACGTGCAGGCGGTGGACCCCGTGCCGCTGGAGCGCCGCTCGGCGTGGGGGCGCAAGCTCGCCCGCGGCGAGACCGTGGCCTCGGTGGAGATCCTGCCTCCTCACGGGTGGGACCGCGCCCGCATCGTGGCCCCGGCCCGGGAGCTCAAGGTGGCGGGGGTGGACGCGGTGAACATCGTGGACTCGCCCAGGGCGCAGAGCCGCATGGGCGCGGTGCCGGCGGCGCTCATCGTCGAGCGCGAGGTGGGTATCGAGACCGTGGTCCACTACACGTGCCGCGACCGTAACATGCTGGGGATGATGTCCGACCTCCTGGGCGCCGCCGCCGCGGGGCTCCGCAACGTGCTCCTGGTGAGCGGCGACCCGCCGGCTGCAGGCCCCTACCCCGACACCACGGCGGTCTTCGACATCGACTCCATCGGTCTCACCAACGTCGTCTACGGGCTCAACCGCGGGCTCGACCCCGGCGGCAGCTCCATCGGCAAGCCCACCGAGTTCGTCATCGGCGTGGCCGCCAACCACGAGGCCGTGGATCAGGAGCGGGAGCTGAGCCGCTTCCGCTACAAGGTGGAGGCCGGGGCGGACTTCGCCGTGACCCAGCCGGTGTTCGACCCCGCGTCGCTGGAGCGCTTCCTGGAGCACGTGGACGGCCGCCGCATCCCCGTCATCGCCGGCATCTGGCCCCTCCTGGACCTGCGCAACGCCGAGTTCCTGGCCAACGAGGTGCCGGGCGTCTCCGTGCCGCGGGCCATCGTCGAGCGCATGCGCAGGGCTCAGGAGTCGGGCTCCGACGCCGCGCTGGAGGAGGGGATGGCCATCGCCCTGGAGATGATCGAGGCGGTGCGTCCGCTGGTGCGCGGCTTCCACATCAGCGCCCCGTGGGGACGCGTGGACGTGGCGCTGCGCGTGCTGCGCGAGGGCGGGGTGCGGGCCACGGCGTAGAGCGCGCGTCGCCGCCCCTACACCCGCTCCAGCACCCGCCTCAGCCGTGCCTGGGCCCCACGGCTCCCCAGGTTGCTCACGTAGACCTTGTCGGCGCCCGCCGCCCGCAGCTCCCGGATGCTTCGGGCGCACACGTCCTCGGGGGCGGCACCGGCCTCGAACTCCCGTGTGATCTCTTCCATGGGCACCGGGAAGAACCGCGACAGGGTCTCCAGGGTGCGCGGGTTCGCGCTCCGGTACAGGAAGACCCCGAACACCACGGGGAGCGCCCGGTCGCTCTTCTCAAGGACCTCGAGGAAGCGCTCGACGCGTCCGACGTCGTAGTGGGAGACCACCTGCGCGAGGGCGAAGTCCACGTGGGCGTCCGGCGCGGTGAGGTACCCCACCTGCGTGGCCGGGTCCTTGTGGGGGTTGACCCACCCGCCCAGCGCGAGCCCGGGGGAGCGGGCCCGGTACATCTCCCGCAGGTCCCGGGCGTGGGGAACGCACCGCGGGGCTCCCACCGACGTGTCTCCCCCGAGGACCGTCATGGCCTCGAAGCCCTGGGAGGCCGCCCGGGTGCCGAAGAGCAGACAGTACTTCAGCGCGTGCTTGCACGTGAGCATGGGCACGATCCTGCGGAGGTCCACGCGGTCGCCCACGTTGGCCCCCACGTGGGCGAGGTTCTCCTCCTCGGCGGCGCCCACCGCGTTGTCCGTGAGGAAGACGAAGGTGCCTCCGGCGACGAAGCGGCCCAGGGCATGGTGCAGATCGATCCAGGCTTCCATGCCGGCACTGGCGTCCAGGTCGCTGCGCGGCGGCCTGAGCTCTACCGACACCATGGGCCCGGGACGGCCGAGCTCGTCCAGGAAGAGGGAGCGGGGGGCCTCCCGGACGGGTGACGTCACCCGCGTCCTCCGGAGCGCCCCGCGCCTTCGGCGACCAGCGTCTCGATCTCCTCCGGTGCCGTGGGGAGGGCGGCCGTGAGGTTCTCGCACCCCGCCTCGGTCACCACGACGTCGTCCTCGATGCGTACGCCGATCCCCTCGAAGCGCGCCGCGGGGCCGTCGACGCCCGGCCGGAAGTAGAGGCCCGGCTCCACGGTGAAGACCATGCCGGGCTCCAGCGTGCGCGAAGTGCCCTCCCGCGCATAGTCGCCGGGATCGTGCACGTCCAACCCGATCCAGTGTGAGGTCTGGTGCGGATAGAACGGCTTGTACGCTTCCTGCGCCACCAGATCTTCCACGGAGCCGGTGAGGACGCCGAGAGCGACGAGCCCCTCCACCAGCACCCCCACCGCCGCATCGTGGACCCCGCCGATGGATCCTCCGGGACGCCCCGCCGCCACCGCCGCCGTCCGGGCCCGCTCCACCACGTCGTAGACGGCGCGCTGGAGGTCGCCGAAGCGTCCCGACGCCGGCACGGTCCGCGTGACGTCCCCGTTGTAGAGGGCCACCTCCGCACCCGCGTCCACGAGGACGAGGTCGCCCTCGGCCACCATCTTCCGGTTGTCCACGTAGTGGAGGAAGCACGCGTTGGAACCGGAGCCGACGATGGTCCCGAAGCCGGGGGCCGTGGCGCCTTCACGCAGGAAAGCCGCCTCCACGGCTGCCTGGACCGCCCACTCTCCCACCCCTGGGCGTACGGTGTCCAGCGCTGCCCGGTGACCGGCGACGGTGGCCTCGGCCGCGCTACGAAGCCGGCGCAGCTCGACCTCGTCCTTGAGCAGGCGCATCTCGTCGAGAATTGCACCGGGGTCCATCAGCGCCCGCGGGCCGATTCCCTTGCGCTGGCCCCTGGAGCGCGCGTAGGCCAGCGCCTCCAGGACCATCCCCTCCAGGTCGCCCACGCGCCCCAGACGGTAGTAGACGCGATCGCTCTCCCTGAGGAGGACCGGGAGGCGCGCCTCGAGCTCGGCCAGGGGATAGGTCTCGTCCGCCCCGAACCGCTCCGCGGCCGCTTCCGGTCCGACGCGCTCTCCCGTCCACAGCTCGGCGGCGGGGTCCCGTTCCTGCGCGAACAGGACGAAGCGCGGCTCGTCTCCTCCCGCGAGGACCGCTACCGTGTGCGGCTCGGTGGCGCCGGTCAGGTAGAAGAGGTCACTGTCGGGACGGTACGAATGCTCCGTGTCCCGAGACCGCCGCAGGATGGGCGCGGCGGCAAGGACCATCACACCCCGGCCCAGCGCCTCGAGGACGGCTTCCCGGCGGGCGGCCAGGAGTCTGGGGGGAAGGCCTTCCATGGGATCGGCTCTCGTCGACATGGACCCGAAGTTAGCGCACCGTGGACGCCGCGGGACAGCTGCTGAAGTCGCGGACCAGAGCGAGGGCGTTCGCCACGGGGCGCTCCCCCATGGCATCGGACGGGTGGTTCCGTGCTCGTCCCGCCACCACCATCACCGACGAGCCGCCGCCGTCGAGGTTGATGGCGTCGGTGGCGCCCAGCGCCTTCAGGAGCTCGACGAGCTCCGGCAGCGTCATGCCCGCGGAGTACCCCGGCCGGCGCCCGTCCACCACCACGAGCCAGAGGCTTCGTGTCTCGCTGTCGAAGCCCACCGCCGTGCGCGGGTTGCGCGCCGCCGCGAAGCCGGGCCGCTCCGCCACGGCGAGGTCGCCCACGACCTGGCCACGGTCGAGGAGCTCGGGCCCTCCCCCCACCACCTCGGTGGCGCCGTCGCTCCCGTGCACGGCGACGTTCCAACCGGCATACAGGGAGTCTCCCTCCACTCTCACGCTCCCCATCCAGGGGCTCGCCCCCGGACGCCACGCCAGCGCCGGACGCCTGCGCACGGCGGTGACCCGGCCGTCCACGACCTCGGTGCCCAGGGTGGTCCCCTCCGGCGTGAAGAAGTCGGCGTTCACCGCTGCGAGGACCCTGGCGGTGTCGCGTGCCACCATGGAGGTGACGCGCTCCTGGCCGTGGCCTCCCTCCTCTCGGGGCTCCGCCTGGAGGACACGGAGTGCCAGGTCGCAGCGGGCCACGTCCGCCTCCACCGCATAGACCGCCCAGGGTCCCACCGGGGACCACAGGTACCGGTACCAGACGCCCTCTCCCAGGCGCATGCTGCGCACCGTATCCGGCCGAAGGAGCTGGAGCGCGGCCTGCGGAAGACGGTGCCTCAGGATCGGTGGTTTGTCCGGCGATCCGCACGCCGCGGCCCCCAGGGCCGGCGCCAGGATCCAGAGGCGTATGCGCCGGCGTCGCGACGAGCCCTTGCCCCCTTGGACCCCGCGCCACCCTTTGCCTATACTCCTGCGCTCATGCGCCGCATCGAACCCCGTCCGCCCGGCCGCAGCAGGCGGCCCGTCCTCCTCGCCATCGCGCTGGCGGGATGCATGGTGGCGCTTCTCGCTCCCGGGACGCTCTCGGCCCAGGGGACGGGAACGGGCTCCGGCGTGCGCCTGGGCTTCTCCTTCGGCGGCATCAGCACGGTGGCCTTCACCGTGGAGTACTTCCGCGACGAGGAGAGCCTCGAGCTCACCGTCGGCACCTGGTCGTTCCGGGATCTCAGCGCCGCCGTCACCGTGAGGGAGTACTTCGGCGCCGGCTACCTCCATCCCTTCGTGGGCGGCGGGCTCTGGGTCGTCCTCGCCCATCCCCCCGGTGGGCGCTTCGGCATGGCCACCGTGCTCCAGGCGCCGGTGGGGGTGGACTGGCGGGCGACGGGGCGCCACTACCTCGGCGCGGTCATCAACATCAACCGGGCGCTCTGGGTGCGGCGCACCGATCCGGAGGACAACCTGCCGCTGAACAAGCGCATCGTCCCCCTGCCCGGCGTCTACTATCGCTGGAGGCGATAGCGGCCCACCGCTCCCGGCCCGGGCGCCCGACGCGCACCTCCGCGGAAAGATCACAGCTCCTCGGGCTCGTCCCAGTTCTCGGACCAGAAGCGCCGCTCCTCCTCTTCGATCTCGCCCAGGTCCAGGGGCTCTTCCTCGTCGGCCTCCAGCACGCCCCGGTCCAGGATCTCGCGGATGGCCTCGTCGTCCACCGTGGGTGCAGGGCGCTTCCACCTCCGGCGGCGCCGGCGGCGCATGAGCACCACGGCGGTCACGACGAGGCCCACCAGAAGGGTCGACATGAAGGCGACGGTGAACTCGTACATTCGCTCCCCGGTAGATGGCCGCCCGTCCGCGGCCTCATACCCGTGGACGCCGCGTCGGGTCAGTCCACGGGGGTCATGCCCACGTATTTGAGGCCGCTTCCCGTATTGAAGAGTACGATCTCGTCGTCCGCGGACACGAGTCCCTTCTTCATGAGCGCGGGAATGGCGGCCACCGTCGCGCCCCCCTCCGGCGCCGCGAACACCCCCGTGTCGGCGCCGAGCTTCTCGACCCACTCCTTCATGCCGTGGTCGGGCACCGCCACCGCACCGCCCCCGGACTCACGCAGCGCCTTGAGGATGAGGAAGTCCCCCACGGCTCCCGGCACCCGCAGGCCGGCGGCGTACGTCGTCGCGTTCTGCCACGTCTCCGCGTGATCCTCGCCGCGTTCCCACGCGCGGACCATGGGAGCGCATCCGGCGGCCTGTACGGTGAACATCTTCGGGCGCTCCGCGCCGATCCATCCCAGGCGCTCCATCTCCTCGAAGGCCTTCCACATGCCGATGAGCCCGGTCCCACCTCCCGTCGGATAGACGATGGCGTCCGGGAGCCGTCCTCCGAGCTGCTCGAAGACCTCGTAGCCCATGGTCTTCTTCCCTTCCACCCGGTACGGCTCCTTCAGCGTGGACAGGTCGAACCATCCGTGCTCCTCCACGCCCCTGCGCACCACCTTGCCGCAGTCGGTGATGAGGCCGTCCAGGAGCTGCAGGTCCGCGCCCAGGGCGGCGATCTCCTCCAGGATGGGGGCCGGCGTGTCCTTCGGGACCACCACGTGGACCGGAAGCCCCGCCGCCGCTCCGTACGCTGCCGCCGCGCTGCCCGCGTTGCCCGCCGAAGGCAGGGCCAGCTCCCTGGCCCCCAGCTCCAGCGCCCGCGAGACCGCCATCCCGAGCCCCCGGGCCTTGAACGAACCCGTGGGGTTCTGTCCCTCGTCCTTGACCCAGACGCGGCGCACGCCCAGGCGTGCCGCGGTGCGCGGCGCGTCGATGAGGGGCGTCCAGCCCTCCCCGAGAGCGACCTGATGGCTCCGGTCGCGCACGGGAAGGACTTCCTCGTATCGCCAGAGGTCGGCGCGCCGGGGCGCCACCGCCTGGGGGGTGAAGCGGCCCTTCAGCGCCTCCAGGTCGTAGCAGGCGAACAGGGGCTTGCCCGCCGGTGAGAGCCCCACGAGCCGTTCGCTCTCGACCCGCTCGCCGGTGGCCGTGCACTCCAGATGGGTGGCTCCGGGGAGCCTGTTCCCGTTCGTCATCGTACCTCGCTGGGTGAGCTGGGTGATCGTGCATCGGCCTCCGGGGGCCCGGGCAGTCGGGCCAGGAGCCTGAACCCGGCGGCGAGGCAGAGCAGCGCCAACGGGATGAGCCACAGAGGAGGAGCCGCATCGGGATCCGCCACCACCTGGCCGAGCACCGGGACGGAGGCCATGAGCACGATGGCCCCGTTGTTCAGGAAGTGCATGAGGACGCCCGTCCACACGGATCGGGTCCTCAGCACCGTCCACGCGAGGACGATACCGAGCCAGGCCGTCGGAAGGAACCGCACCGGCGTCTCGAACGAGATGTGGAACGCTCCGAACACGACCCCGTTCAGCACGACGACGCGCCAGGTCGGGAGGGTGCGCGTCCCGCCGAGGAGCACACCGCGGAAGACCGCCTCCTCGCAGATCGCCGGGGTGATCGCCAGCAGGAACAGGAGCCATGCCAGGCTCGCGGGCGTGCTGGCGGTGACCAGCTTCTCCAGGCTCTGGATGGCCTGCGGCGGAACGGGAAGGACGCGGGTCTCGAGCCAGCCCATCCCCCAGGCCACCGGAAGCGCCCCCGCCACCATGAGGACGGCGCCCATCCACCCCTCCAGGGGCGGCATCCGCAGGGACAGGGTCTCGCGGGCGTCGAAGCGGCCCAGCCGCACGAAGAGGAGCGCCGGCACCAGCAGGAGCAGCCACTCGGCAGCCAGCAGCCCCAGCTGGCGCAGGTACATCTCCAACGTGATGCCGCCCACGAAGAAGGCCACGGCGACCCCGGCCACGAAGAACACCGCAGCTCGGGGGCCGGGGACGTCGCGCGGGGCGACAGGGTCGCCGTATTCTTGGCCTGACGGGGAAAAGTGGATCATGGACCTGGTGGGGACGGTATGGGAGGCTACGGACAGGCCCGCTCCAGGGCAACCACGGGGCCCCCGGTAGACATCCAAGGAAACGGAACCCGATGATCGCGGTCCACGGTAACCGAAAGGCATGACGGAGAGCCAAGTCATCCGGCAGGCGGCGGACGGAGACGCCCGCGCGATTCGCACGCTGTACGACCGGTACTCCCCCCGGGTGTACGCGGTGGTGCGGCGCATCGCGGGAGACGACGAGCTCGCCCAGGATTACGCCCAGGAGGCGTGGATCCGGGCGATCCGGGCGCTCCCCAGCTTCCGCGGCGACGCGCGCTTCTCCACCTGGCTGCATCGGATTGCCGTGAACTCGGCGCTCCAGGCGCTGCGCAAGTCGGAGACGCGCCGGAAGCGGGAGGCCCCCGCCCCCGGCGACGTCCCCGTGGTCCCGGCCACCGGGGACGCGCTTCTCCAGCGCAGGCTGGAGCGGGCGCTGCAGGACCTCCCGGAAGGGATGCGGCGGGTTCTCCTGCTCCACGATGTGGAGGGGTACACGCACGAGGAGATCGGTGACGTGCTGGGCGTCACCGCAGGAACGTCGAAGTCACAGCTGTTCAAGGCACGGGTCAAGATGCGTGAGCTTCTGAGGGCCTTGAGCGGCGCGGCGCAGGACATCGGAGAGGAAGCATGGACCATCTGAGCGCTGAGACACTGGCCCGGATCGTGGACGAGACTCCCCGACCCGAGGAGCACGAGCACCTCGCGGCGTGCGAGACGTGCACGGCGGAGCTCGATGCGCTGAAGGCGCAGACGGAGGCGCTGGGCGCGCTTCCGGAGATCCTGACGCCGGTAGGGGATTGGGACGTGCTGGAGGCTCGTCTCCGCTCCGAGGGCCTCCTTCAGGACCCGGGGCTGTTCGCGCGCCTCGGCCTCGCCCGGACGCCCACCTGGATGAAGGCGGCCGCCAGCGTGGCACTCTTCCTGGGCGGGGCGGGGATCGGAGTGAGCGTCGCATCCCACGGCGCCACTGGATCCAGGACGCCGGCGGTCCCCCAGACGGCCTTCGTGGCGGACAACACCACCGTGGACAACGCCGCCGTCCAGGACGCGGCGGAAGCGCTGCGCGCCGCGGAGAGCAACTACGTGGCGGCCCTCAGCCGATACCAGGAGCTGAGGGCACAGCAGGGCGAGGACGCCGACGCCGGCGATCCCCGGACCCGCTACGCCGCGCTGCAGTACCTGGTCGCGGCCAGCCAGGCGGCCGTCCGGCAGGCGCCGGCCGACCCGTTCCTCAACGGACTGCTCGCGTCCACGCTGGCCGAGCGCCAGGCGGTGCTGAGCCGGATCTCCTCGCAGTCCGCCAAGAAGGACAACTGGTTCTGATCATGCGCCTCCCGCGCCGCTCTCTCGTCCTGACCACGGCTCTCGGAGCCCTCGCCCTCGGCGGTCTGCCCGTGCAGGGTGCGGCTCAGGTCGCCGGCAGGGGATGGGTGGGCATGTCACTGCACATCGAGGAGATCGTGTCGGCTGCCGGGCGGCACACGCGGGTCCTGGTGACGGGCGTGAGCGAGGGGAGCCCGGCGGCGAAGGCGGGCGTCGAGGCGGGAGACCTGCTCGTCAGGGTCAACGGCCACGGCGTCGAGGACCAGTTCGGGGGGATCACACAGACGCTGAGGGCGGGAGAGCCTGTGAGCGTCGTGGTGGAGCGCAACGGGAAGCGGCTGCGGATGAAGATGACCGCCGCCGCGCGACCCGCCGACGTGCCGGAGGCCCTCCCGTGGACCGCGTCTCTCGGGAGCGACTCCATGGCCGACGCCATGTTCCGCGCCATGGACTCCCTGCGCCTTCGCCTCATCGAGGGAGGCAGCGGGTCCGTGGGCGTCCTCACGCTGCCGGGGTCCGACGACGCGCCGGTCTCGGGCAATCTGCCGGCGCCCGGGCGCATCGTGCTGCGCCGGGCGGACGGAAGCCCCGCCGGGGTGTTCGGCCCCCCCGGCAGCGACAGCGTCACGGTCCAGCTCCTCCCCGAGGTGCGGCCACCCTTCTCGTTCTTCGTCTTCCCGGGCGACCATTCTGACTCCCTCCAGTCGGAGATGGCTCAGCTGAACGGGCAGATCCGCGAGCTGCGGGCCCGCCAGGCCGAGCGGCTGCGTCAGCTGGCCGCGGAGCTTCCCCAGGGACAGCAAGGGGCGGAGACGCGCGACCCGGAGCTGCAGAGCCTGACCCGCGCCCTGGACGCCGCCGGCCGCCGGGCCGTGGCACTGCGCTCCGCGATGGCTCGCGCCGCGCGCGATCACGCCGGGAGCTCCTATGGGGTGCCAGACGGCGAGCTCACGGCGCGATCCACGGAACCCGGGAACCAGGCCACGTTCCGTCCGCTGGCGCCCTACCTTCTCGGTCAGGATCGCGCGGCGGGCGCCGAGGTGGTGAGCCTGGGGCCCGAGCTCGCGGCGTACTTCCAGGTGGACGGCGGCGTGTTGGTCGTGGACGTCCCCGCCGGCACCCCCGCCGCCCTGGCAGGAGTCCAGCCCGGGGACGTGGTGACCGAGGTGAACGGCGCTCCCATTCACAGCATCGAGCAGCTCCGCCTCGGGCTGTCGCGGCAGGGCTCCGAACCCCTCACGCTCACGTTGGTGCGCAGGGGCCGGACGCTGAAGGTGCACCTGCCCCGCTGAGCGCGGACGGACCTTCTTCCATGCGCAAGAGGGCCGGCACCCGGGGGTGCCGGCCCTCTCCGTTTCTCCCGCCTCCGTCCTGCTTCTTCCTTCGTTCGTTTCCGTCGGGTACCCGGCGTCCCGCACCGGTCACTCGTACCGGAGCGCCTCGATGGGGTCGAGGCGAGCCGCCCGCCGGGCGGGCCACATCCCGAAGAACAGGCCCACGCCCGCGGAGAAGCCCAACGCCGTGAACACCGCGTACGGCGCGACGTACGTCTGCCACTGCGCGAAGGTGGTCATCAGATGCGCCGCCAGGAACCCCACGCCCACGCCCAGGACACCGCCCAGGACGCACAACGCCAGGGACTCCACCAGGAACTGGAACATGATGTTCTGGCGGGTGGCCCCCAGGGCCTTGCGCACGCCGATCTCACGCGTGCGCTCGGTGACGCTCACCAGCATGATGTTCATGATGCCGATGCCGCCCACCAGGAGGCTGATCCCGGCGATTCCGGCCAGCAGGTACGTCAGCGTCTTGTTGGTCTCGTTGAACGTGGACATCATCTCCGCCGCGTTGAAGACCTGAAAGTCCGCGTCGTCACCGGGGCGGAGCCTGTGCTGGCGACGCATGATCTGGTCGATCTGCGCATACGCCTGGTCCTGTTCCTTGGGCGAGAAGGTGGACACCTCGATGCTGTTCAGCCGCTCCCGGCCCCCGAACAGGCGATACAGGGCCGTCGAGGTGGGTACGAAGATGTCCTCGTCGGGGCCCTGGAAGCCCGATTCGCCCTTCGCCTTGAGGATACCGATGACGACGAAGGGGACGCCTCGGATCTGGATGGTCTGCCCGAGGATGCTCTCCGGGGTGAGGGCCGCCGAGTCCTGTCCGGCCAGATTGGACAGCACGTTGGCACCGAGGACAGCCACGCGGCGGCGACCCTGGAGCTCACCTTCGGTGAAGTACCGCCCAAGCGCCAGATGGTGATCGTGGATGGCGAAGTACTCGGGCCACACCCCGTAGATCTCGGCGTGGGCGTTCCAGCGCGAGTACGTGACCTGCTGGCCCGAGCTCGCCACGGGAGAGACCGTGAGCAGCCCGTTGCTCTCCCTCTTCAGCGCGTCGGCATCCCTCACATACAGGCGCTGGGCGACGTTGCGCACGCCGCCGAAATGCCCCCAGTTGGGGCGGATCGTGAGGACGTTGGTCCCCATGCTCTGGATCTGCGCCTCGACGCGTCGCTGCGCGCCCTGGCCCAGGGCCACCACCGCGATGACCGCGGCCACCCCGATGATGATGCCAAGCGTGGTCAGGACGGCCCGGAGCACGTTGGCCCGGATGGCCGCCATGGCCACCATGATGATCTCGAAGATGAGCATCGTCGGCTCTCCCTTACCTGCCGCGGCGGCCGCCGCCGCCGCCGCCGAATGGACTGCCGCCCATGCGCTCGCGGATCCGGTTCATGAAGGCCTGCTGCTGGGCCTGGAGCTGGGCGGCGCTCACGACGGCGACCGTGTCGTTCTCCTGCAGGCCGGACACCACGGCCGCGTTGTCCCAGTCGCTGATGCCGATCCGGACGAGCTTGGGCGTCGGCTTCCCGTCCTTGACCACGAACACCACGACCGACTTGACGTTGGGATCCGCGGCGGAGTCCGCGTGCTGGCGGAGCGCCTCCGCGAGGACGCGCATGGAGTCCTGGGTGATCTCGCCGCGGGCCACCTTCGCTCTCAGCGAGTCGAACTCAGGCCCCATGCTGAGGCGCGCGGCGTTCTGGCTGGTGCGTGCGCCGGTGCGCTGGCCGCTTGCCCGACTCCGCTGGCCAACCTGGCCACCCTGGCCACGCAACGCTGTGCGGCCTCCCTGAGCGGTCTGCCCACCCTGGCTGCGGGACGCGCCGCCCTGGGCGCCGCGCGCACTGTCGCCGTTCCCCCGCATGAACCTGCCACCCGCGAACTGGCTCAGGTCCAGGTTGTCCACGTCCAGACCCAGCGCCATGGCCGCAGGCCCCACCTGACGGGGTTGCACGATGGCGCCGGTGGGCACCATGAGCACGTTGAGTGCGGAGTTCTCGAGGATCGTGACCTCTGCATTCATGCCGGGCTTCAGCAGCCGGTCACGGTTGTCCAGGTCGATGATAACGTTGAAGTTCGTCACGTTTTGACTCACCACCGCCTGCGGCTCGATCTTTAGGACCTTGCCGTCGAACGTCCGGTCGGGGTACGCGTCCACCTTGACCGTGGCCGGCATCCCGGCCTTGAGCGCGCCCACGTCGGTCTCGTCCACCAGAGCGACGACCTGCATCTCCGCGAGGTTCGCCATGGTGAAGAGCGTGGTGCCTCCGGACACGTTCTGGGAAGCCGACTGGATGACCTGGCCCTCCGAGACCGTCCTCGTGAGGATGGTACCGTTCATGGGGGCCACGATCATGGCGTCGCTGAGCTCTTTCTGCGCCAGCTCGAAGCTCGTCTGCGCGCGCACCTGGCTGGCCACCGCGTTGGCGTAGCTGAGCTCGTTGGTCTCGTACTGCTCCTGCGTGATGACGCCGCCTTTCAGCAGGTCCTTGGAGCGGTCGAGCTGCGACTTGGAGATCTGGAGGCTCTTGTTCGCCACATCCAGGTTCGCCTTCGCCTGGTCGTAGTTGTTCTGTACGTCGCGGGGATCCACCTCGGCCAGCAGCTCACCGGTGTGCACGGTGTCGCCGACGTCGACGTGCAGCTTGATGATCTCGCCCGAAGCCTTGGACTTCACGTCCACCGACCGGATGGGCTGGACCGTTCCGGTGGCGTCCGCCTCGTTGCGGACGTCACCCCGCGTCACGACCGCGGTCGCATACCCGGTGGAGTTCGTGGCGGCCTCCCCACTCTTGCACGCCGCCATACCGAGCAGGAGCATGGCCCCCGCGCCCCACTTGAGAATCTTCGCGTTCATGCCTCTGCTCCGCCGTGGTGGTTCATGAAGTCTTTTTCGATGATGCCGTCACGAAGGTGGACCTGTCGCTTCGCGTAGGCGGCGATATCGTGCTCGTGGGTGACCAGCAGGATGGTCTGTCCCTCACGGTTGAGCGCCGCGAGCTGCTCCATGACCTCCTGGCTCGTGGTGGAGTCCAGGTTTCCCGTGGGCTCGTCCGCGAGGAGCAGTGCCGGGTCGTTCACCAGCGCCCGCGCCACCGCGACGCGCTGGCGCTGACCGCCGGACATCTCCGGCGGCTTGTGCTCCATGCGGTCGCCCAGCCCGACCATCTGGAGCTTCTCCTGGGCGCGACGCCTGCGCTCCTTCGAGCCCACACCCGCGTAGATGAGCGGGAGCTCGACGTTGTGGAGCGCGCTGGCGCGCGGCAGGAGGTTGAAGGTCTGGAAGACAAAGCCGATGGCCTTGTTGCGCACCCGGGCCAGCTCGTCGTCGGTGAGCTCGCTCACGAGCTGCCCGTTGAGCCAGTATTTCCCGGCGGTGGGCGTGTCCAGGCAGCCGATCATGTTCATGAACGTCGACTTGCCACTTCCCGACGGACCCATCACCGCTACGAACTCGTTCCTGTGGATCTCGAGGTCCACCCCACGCACGGCGTGGACGGTCTCGGCGCCCAGGACATAGTCCTTCTTCAACCCCTCCGTCCGGATGATGACGTCGTTCACTGCTTCCTCCACATGATGGCCCCGGACCCTGCCCGCGACTCGATTTGGTCTGTGTGTGCGATGAGCTTGACACGCCAGCCCGCCGGAGCGTTGGAGAGCGCGGTCCCTGGGGCGGCGTTTGTCATGGAGCTACTCTTGGCGACCCCTACCGTCCCGGTCCCCGCGTCGGCGGTTGCGATCGGCCTGGGCCCGCAACGAGTCCTCGTGGTGAAGCGTCGCCAGAATGGAGTCGTACTTCGTCACCTGCTCCGGCGTCATCACCGCCCGGATCGACGCGAGGGCGCCGTTGAAGAGGGCCTGGCGTTGCGGGTCGTACTTCCTGTGGTACCTGGCCCGGAGCGAGTCCATCTCGGCTTGCAGCGAGTCGTAGTGCGGATCGTAGTCCTGGTGAAACCGGTGCGTGAGCACCTGCATGGAGTCGCGATACACCTTTACGATCGAGTCCAGCTTGACCTTCTGCTGGGCCGTCGGATTCACCTGCATGTAGAATGGCGTCCGATGCCGCCGCCCGGCCGAGTCGGCGTTCTGCGCCGGTACCGCGGAGTCGGGGGCCGCCGTGGCCACCCGGGCTCCGGCGCCGCGGTGGCCGAGGACCATGCCCAGAACGATGCCGGCGCCGAAGACGACCGCGAGCACCACCACGGTGAACAGTCGGGTACGGGAGCTCCTCTCCATCAGAACCTCTCGCTCGCAAACGCGACCTGCGTCTCCGTTTCGCTCCGGGACAGCGTCGCGGGAATCGTCTCACTCTCCATCCCTGCCACCAGGAGCTCCTCCACCCCGGCGGGCGTCGCCGCCGGAGCGACGTGCGCACGCATGAGCATGAGGCCCGCCAGGGCAGCGGCGAGCACCGCGGTGGGTACCACCGCCCGGGCCCACGACACGAGGACATCGCCGACGGTCACGTCGGCCATGAGGCGCCGACGTGCCAGCTCCCCCGATGCCCCGCGCATCACCCGCGTCTTGAACCGCATCCAATAGCTCGGGTCGTCGACTTCCGGGCTCAATCGGCCCAGGAGCCCGGCGACGGCCATGTCGCGACCGAGCTCGTCGGTTGCACTGTCTTGAACCTTCCGTCCGTGGCTCATTTCCCGCTCCGTCTGTCTGCGTCCTGCGGAGAGGCGGACAGCACCTCCCGGAGAGCCTTTCTCGCGAAGTGCAGGTGCGACCTCACGGTGCCCGGAGGCAGCCCCAGCCGCTCCGCTATCTCGCGGTGCTTCCATCCTTCCAGATCGTGCAGCAGCACGATCTCGCGCTGCATCTCTGGGAGCCCTGCCAGCGCCTCCCGAAGGAGGCCTCTGAGCTCCCTGGTCTCCGTCACCCGATCCGGCGTCGGCGTGCTCGAGCTCGCCGCTGCCGGCACCTGGTCCGTCTCCCTGAGAGACTCGCGTCTCACCAGGTTGCGGGCCCGGTTCCTCACGATGGTCATCAACCATCCCGCGAACCGCTCCGGGCTCCTGCATTCCTCCAGCCTGCGCAGCGCCACCAGGAACGACTCCTGCGCCGCATCCTCCGCATCCTCGTGCCGCCCGGTGACGGAATACGCAACGGCGTATGCGGCTCGCTGGTACCGCTCCACCAGGACGCCAAAGGCAAACTCATCGCCTCGCCGCGCCCGGCGGACCAGCTCGCCATCGTCCTGCGATTCCACCGTTATTGAAGACACCGGACCCCGACACCGTGTTGAACTCTCCCGGGGGCGCAAATCGTGTGCTGGCGCGCCTGCCGAACGACCAAACCTGCAAGCTAACGGTACTCCGTCCGACCGCGCACGTTCGCGCGGCCCCGTCCCATCCCCCCTGTGGGAGACCGATCGGCCACGGCTGTCGTTAAGCTGGCGCGCACCCGGTGCCGGTCACCAGGCATCATACGGGCACCATAGCGAAGCCCCCCGGACGGCGAGCCGCCCGGGGGGCCTGGATCTATACCCGATGGGGACGCCTCAAGCGCCCTTCCATCGCCCATACGGAAGCGTGGGTGTCGGACGGACCTTCCCGCCCCAGATGAACGCGGAGATCCGCGGGCGCTGCGGTGTCGGATCCCCTCCGCGCGTGATGACGATCCCACGAAGCGGATCCTGGACGCGGGGCTCCCGCCCTTCGTCCTCCCTACCCGTCTTCATCAGCTGGCCTCGTTCTCGAGAGAAGGCACCGGCGCCTGGAGTCCACACGACGCCGCTGGGTCGTGGGCATGATCCGTGCCACCTGTCGCGAATCGGCCAAGTGCAGGCCATTGAATCAGTTGAGGATGGCGGCCGCCCCGTGCCGCCTCCGCCTTCGTGTCGGAACGACGCGCTGACGTGTCCTCCCGACACGCCCGGCGTCTCGACGGGTGCCGTTCAGCGGCCGCCCCTGCGCCCCCCGGGCTGGGGGAAGATCTCCTTGTGCGTGCCCGGCTCCGAAGGCGTCCGGCCCCGCTCGAAGGCGGTGAGCAACGTTTCTTCACCGATGTCGGCGAGGGACCGACCCACGACGAGGCTCTCCCGCTCCGGGGTGGTGGCTCCGTCCCGCTGGAAGGCCACCAACAGGAGCTGAGCGGGGCCCGTGTCGGAGCCCGTCCGGGTGCGTCCACACACCCGCACCACCCAGCGCTCGCCGCCGGCATCCAGCGTCCTCTCCTCGGCCTCGGGCGCCGACGTCGGACTCAGCCTCTGGACTTCCTCGAACAGGGCACGGGCAGGCGTGGGCGTGCTGTTCTCCTCCCCGGGCTCCTGGTCGGGAGCGCCCGCGCGCGCCGGCGTCGGTCGCGCACGGGGGACAAGGTCGGGGTCGGTGTCGCTCACTGGGCTCTCCTCGAAGGGGGGCACCGGCAGCCTCAAGATGCATGGTGGCGGCGGGGCACCTCAAGGCGCGGTGACCTGCCACGACCTCTTCAATTGGCCTCGGGAGGGGGCTAGTGTACCGGGTCCCGAGGGGGCATGGAACGTCTCGCCTCCCACATTCTCTCTTCGATTCGACCTCGTCGGCGCGCCGGAGCGCTCCCATGCCGTCGTCCCTGAACGCCCTCTTCAAGCCCCGGTCCATCGCCGTCGTCGGTGCCAGCCGGCGACCGGACACCATCGGGTATCAGATCGTGGACAACCTCGTGCGCCACGGTTACACCGGGGTCGTGTACCCGGTCAACCCCGGGGCCGCCGCCGTCCACTCCATCGCCGCATTCCCGTCGGTGGCCGCCATACCCGGACCCGTGGAGATGGCGGTCATCGTGGTGCCCAAGGAGCGGGTCCTAGACGTGGTGGAAGAGTGCGGGGTGAAGGGGGTCGAGGCCCTCGTGGTCATCTCCGCGGGCTTCAAGGAGGTGGGCGGCGAGGGGGTAGTCCGGGAGTCACGCCTCGGCGAGGTGGCGCGCAAGTATGGCATGCGCGTGGTGGGACCCAACTGCATGGGCATTCTCAACACCGATCCGGCGTTCTCCATGAACGCGACGTTCGCGCCGTCCATGCCGCCGCCCGGCCCCATGAGCTTCATGAGCCAATCCGGCGCCATGGGCGTGACCATTCTGGACTATGCCGCCGAATACGGGATTGGCATCCATCACTTCGTTTCGGTGGGCAACAAGCTGGACTTGAGCGGCAACGACCTGGTGGAGTACTGGGGCGAGGACGAGGGCACCCGGGTCATGCTCATGTATCTGGAGAACTTCGGGAACCCGAGGAGGTTCACCACGCTGGCGCGCTCCATGACCCGGCGGAAGCCCATCGTCGTGGTGAAGTCGGGGCGCACGAAGGCCGGCGCCCGGGCCGCGGCGTCGCACACCGGAGCCCTCGCCGGAGTGGACGTGGCCATCGACGCGCTCCTGGCGCAATGCGGCGTGCTCCGTGCCGAGTCGGTACAGGAGCTCTTCGACATCGCCATGGCGCTGGAGGATCAGCCCATCCCCGCGGGGAACAGGGTCGCCATCGTGACCAACGCGGGCGGGCCGGGCATCATCATCGCCGATGCGTGCGAGTCCCAGGGGCTGGAGGTGGTGGAGCTGTCGCCCGAGACGCAGGGCCGGCTGCGCGGGATGTTCCCCGCGGAGGCTTCGGTGCGCAATCCGGTGGACATGATCGCATCGGCCACCTCGAAGTCCTACCGGTTGGCCCTGGACGCCGTGCTGGACGATCCGCGGGTGGACGCGGCCATCGCCGCGTTCGTGCCCCCTCTCGGCGTGCGTCAGGTGGACGTCGCGTCGTCCATCGTGCAGGTGTACCGCAGCCGCAAGCCGTCCGACAAGCCCATCCTCGCGGTGCTCATGGGGCGCCACGGCTTGCCCGAGGGGCGGGCCGAGCTCGGCGACGCCGGTGTCCCGGCGTACACGTTCCCGGAATCGGCAGCCCGCGCCTTGTCGGCCCTGGTGCGGTACCGCCGCTGGCTCGACCGGCCGGTGCAGGAGCCTGCGCGCTTCGAGGTGGACCGCGACTGGGCCCAGGTCGTCCTGGACGGCGCCCGCGACGAGGGGCGCGCCACGCTCAAGGAGCACGAGGCGTTGCAGCTCCTGCATGCGTACGGCATCCCGGTGGTGGGGCACCGCCTCGTCACCACGCTGAAGGAAGCACGCGAGGCGGCGCGCGATTGCGGATATCCCGTTGTCATGAAGGCGGTGGCCCCCGGCGTCGTCCACAAGACCGACGTGGGGGCGGTACGGGTGGATATCCGCTCCCAGGTGGAGCTGGACGAGGCGTTCGGAGACCTCATCCGCAGGCTGGGCGACGCGGAGATCGATCTGGAGGGAATCCTGGTCCAGCGCTATGCCAAGGGCGGCAGGGAGACGGTCATCGGAATGTCCACGGATCCCTCCTTCGGGCCCATCTTGATGTTCGGCCTCGGGGGCATCTACGTGGAGGCGCTCAAGGACGTGGCCTTCCGGCTGGCGCCCGTCTCCGAAGTCGACGCGCGGGACATGATCGGGTCCATCCGCGGCGCCCGTCTGTTGGAGGAATTCCGGGGCGAGGAAGGCGTGGACCAGCGTGCCCTCATCGAGACCATCCAACGCATCTCACAGATGGTGCTGGACCACCCCGACATCGTGGAGCTCGACATCAATCCCTGCCTGGCCTTCCCTGACGGCGTGCTGGCCGTGGACTGTCGAGTCGCCCTCCGGGAGAGCCCGGAGAGCCACCCCGCCCACTCGTGAGGGCACGCCTCCGAGATCGCGGAAGTCGGGGGGGAGTTGCCCGATACGCCATGAATGCACCTTTTTTACGGGATCTTCGGATCGCCGCGGCTCCCCAGCTACCCTATTCCCGGCACACATGACGGACTCTGACAGCGTGGAGCTCCAGGCCAAGCGGGAGTATGCGCAGCTTCTGCGTCTACACGAGCGCCTGCGCACCCAGCTCCAGCGCGTGCGCGAAGAGCTGTTGTCCACGCAGACCGACACCCTGGTCCGGGACATCAGAGCGCGGACCGGCGAGGCCCCGGACTTGAACGGCATCGTGGCGGCGGTGGAAGAGGGGTTGCGCGCCCTCAAGCTCAGCGAGTCCGCCATCCGCGCGGAGATCCTGGAGCACCACGAGGCCTTGTCCGTGGAGGGCGTGCCGAACCTGCCCGCCCACCTGCAGCGCTTTCTCGCCGAGCGCGCACAGCTCCCCGGCTTCTCGTACGAGGTGACACAGGACGAGGTGCGGGGGTGGGTGATCTCCTGGAAGGAGTATACGGAGAAGGGTACGGTGCGCGGCTACGGTCAGTTCTACGAGAGGCCGTTCGCGTATCTCGAGGATTGAAGCCGCCGGAATCGCCCGGGGCGGACCGGCCCCGGGAGCGCCGCGCAGCGGCGCCGGCCAACGCAGACCGGCACCGACCTCCGAAGGCTACTGCAGGCGTCTCGTCGTGAGCGCCTCCAGGGCGTCCTGCCCGTAGAAGAGGCGCACGTACTTGGCCTGGATGGGGGTCACGCGCCTCACCGCCCAGACCAGGTGCACGTAGTTGGGCTCCCTGGGCACAGAGAGGAGCTTGAGGCCCGCCTCTTCGGGCGTGTGGTTCCCCTTCCGGTTGTTACACGGCGAGCAGCTCGTCACCACGTTGTCCCAGGTATTCCTGCCGCCCCGCGAGGTCGGCAGGATGTGATCGCGGGTAAGGAACTCCCGTCCCCTGAGCTCGCTGCGGTGCTTACCGCAGTACTGGCACGAATAGTCGTCGCGCGCGAACAGGAAGGTATTGGTGACCTGCCGCCGGAAGCGATAAGGGACGTGCACGAAACGAACCAGGCGGATGACCGTGGGACACGGTAGCTCCCGCTTCTCCGAGCGGAACCGCCGATCTCCGTCGACCTCCAGGACTTCCGCTTTGCCGTCGAGCACCAGGCGCACCGCCCGCCTGGGATGCACCATCGTGAGCGGCTCGTACGAGGCGTTCAGCGCCAGGCAGACCACCCCTCCCTCCTCTTTCCGTCCTTCCGTTGGCTGGGGTTACCCGTGCGGTGGTCACCACACGTGCCACGGCCCGAACATATACCGACATGGCGGGGCACGGCAATCCTTGGCGGCTGTGGTGACTATCCGCGACGCTCCTGTAAGGCCGTATCTTCTCGGGTCGGGCGGCAGGTCCGGCACGTACGGCGTCCGCGGGAGCAGTCCCGGCGGTCGGAGAGGATCGGGGCCCAGCGGCGGCGCGCGACGCCTCCACCTACCGGTTCGTCTCGGCGTCCAGCCCCTGCACCCAGTTCGTCACGACCTCCACGGGCCGCGCCTCGGACCGAGGGGCCGGAACGGCCAGGAGGAAGCGGTTTCCGTCGGGGGTCACGTCGTAGGCGCGTGTCTGTTCATCCAAACCCGGGACGACCTTGCTCCTGAAGAGCACGACGGGCGCCCCCACGTCTCCGGTCGCAAGGGTCAGGGGCGCTGCCATGAACGCGTCGCCGTTCCGGTAGATGATCTCACGGCCACCCCGGGTCCAGAGCGGCTCGGTGCTCATGTACCATGGCGTTCCCAGCGAGAGGCCCGTCTCGGTCAGGCGCGTGCCGCCTTCGGATCGGCTCACGGCCAGGGCGATGCCGAAGTCCGCCACCACGGCTGAGCCGTCGTGCAGGAGGATGTTCTCGGGCTTGATGTCCCGGTGGATGATCCCGTGGCGGTGCGCGTAGTCGAGGGCGCCGGCCACCTCCGTGGCGATGCGCAGTGCATCCGCCACGGGGAGCTGCCACTCCCGCCGGAGGCGTTCCCGGAGGGACTCCCCCTCCACGTAAGGCATGACGTAGAAGACCGTGCCTTCCACGGTGCCCGAGTCGAAGAGCGGAAGGATGTGCGGGTGCTGCAGGTTCGGCGTGGTCTTGATCTCGGCCAGGAAGCGCTCCGCGCCGATGACCGCGGCGAGCTCGGGGAGGGTCTCGTCCATGGGGAGTGTAAGATGGGAGAGGATCCCCTCAGAGGCGAGGGCGACGACGACCGCAGCGGCCCTCGGACGGCGCGGCACCCCTTACCGCACCGGCTGCCGGCGCAGCCGGATCAGAGCAATGCCACGGGGTCCCGGTCCAGGGCCAGGCGCACGTCCCCCGCCGGCAGGGAGAAGTCCACGGCGACGCTCCGGGCCACCGCCCCCAGCGCCGCCGGCGAGTGGGCCCTCATGAGGAAGTGCCAGCGCCACCGCCCGTGCAACCGCTCGATGGGAGCCGGCGCGGGCCCCACCAGCTCCACCACCTCCACCGTCGCATGGGCGTCGCCGCCACGGGATCGCGCAGTGTATACGCTTTGCCCGTCTCCGGTGACGGACCGCTCACGGGTGCCGCCCGTCGCGCGCGCCACCCGGGCGACGTAGCGTCGGGCGTGCGCCATGGCGGCCTCCGCCGCCGTGGCCGCCAGCTGCTGATCCGGGCTGCTGGTCACGACGTTCACCAGGCGCACGTACGGCGGATAGCGCGGCTGCTCCCGCTCGGCGAGCTCCCGGCGGGCGAAGCCCTCGTAGTCGTGGGTCACCGCCGCGCGCACCGCGTAGTGGTCGGGAAGCGACGTCTGGATGAGCACCTCGCCCCCGAGAGTCCCTCGCCCCGCCCGCCCCGCCACCTGGCTCAGGAGCTGAAACGTCCGCTCGCTGGCGCGGAAGTCCGGCAGGTGCATGCCCACGTCGGCGTTCACCACCCCCACCAGCGTCACCCGTGGGAAGTCGAGTCCCTTGGCGATCATCTGCGTGCCCAGGAGGATATCCACCTCTCCCCGCTCCACGCGGGACAGGATGCGCTCGTGCGCCCACTTCCCCGACGTGGTGTCCACGTCCATGCGGGCGATGCGCGCCTGGGGAAAGGTCTCGGCGGTTACGCGCTCCACCTGCTCGGTGCCGAGGCCCCGGAAGGACAGGTCCCGGGACCCGCAGCGCGCGCATCGTGTGGGCGCCGGCTCCTCGAAGCGACAGTGATGGCACACCAGCCGCTGGCTCAGGCGATGGTACGTCAGCGAGATGGAGCAGTTCTCGCACCGCTCCACCTCGCCGCACTCGCGGCATTGCACGAACGCGGAATATCCGCGGCGGTTGAGCAGCAAGATGACCTGCTCACGCCTGGCGAGTCGCTCCTCCACCGCCGCCACCAGCTCCTCGCCGAGGACGCCCCGGGCGCGGCCCGGCTGCCGCCCGGGCTCCGCCCGCCGCTCGGCGTCCTGCCGCCGCGATACCCGCAGATCCACGACCCGCACCACGGGAAGGCCCGCGCTTCCCACGCGCTCGGGGAGCCGGAGCAGGCGGAACTTGCCGGCGCCGGCGTTGTGCCAGCTCTCCAGCGACGGCGTGGCGCTCCCCAACACGCACACCGCGCCCAGGGCGTGGGCCCGCACCACGGCCAGGTCCCGCGCCTGATAGCGCGGCGCCTCCGACTGCTTGTACGAGGCGTCGTGCTCCTCGTCTACCACGATGGCTGCCAGCCGCTCGAGGGGCGCGAAGAGCGCCGAGCGCGCGCCCACCGCGACGCTCCTGGCACCGGAGCGCAGCTGGCGCCACGCATCGTACCGTTCACCGTCGGAGAGGCCGGAATGGAGCACCGCGATCCGATCCCCGAAATGGGCCCGGAAGCGCGACACCGTCTGCGGCGTGAGCGAGATCTCCGGCACCAGCACGAGGGCGCTCCCTCCCCGGTCCAGGACCCGGCGGAGCAGCTCGATGTAGACGAGCGTCTTTCCCGATCCCGTCACCCCGTGAAGCAGGAAAGGCGCAGGGTGGGGCTCGTCCAGCGCCGCCACCATCGCCGCGATGGCTGCGCGCTGCTCGGGTGTAGGCGTCAGTTGCGGCGGCTCGCCCGGTGCCACGGCGGCGAAGGGGTCACGCATGACCTCCTCGTCCGAGAGGCCCACCAGGCCCTTCGACTCCAGGCCGGAAACGACCCCGCGGCTGAAGCGCAGCTCGCCGACCAGGTGCCCGAGCTCGACCGCTCCGCCCGACGCCTCGATGAGCTCGTACGCTTCGCGCTGTCGCCCCGCCCGACCGAAGACCGCGTCGCGCTCGGCCAGGTCCTGCAGAGCGTTGGTTATGCGCACGATGCGGCGCGTCTTCACCGTGGGCGCCGAGGGCGGCACGGCCTCGTGGGTCAGGACGCCGCGGTCGCGCAGCGAACGGATCTCGGGCCAGATGGAGCCCATGCCCAGGGCCTTGCGCAGCGTCGCCACGGGCTGGGGTCCCACGGCGCCCACCAGGGCGTCGGCGAGTCGGCGCTCACGGGGGTGGACGTCGGGGGGCACGGGCCCCGTGAGCGTCACATAGTCCCGGGACACGTCGGTGAGCACCGCGGGAAGGGCCGAGCGCAGCGCGATCCCCAGGGGCGCCACGTAGTAGTCGGCCATCCACCGGCACAGATGGAGGATGTCGGCGGGAACGGAGGGCGTGGGGTCCAGGACGTCGAGGACCGATCGCAGTCCCTTGATCTCCCCTTCCTCGCCCGGGCCCACCACCCAGCCGATGCGCGCGCCCCGGCGGAACGGCACCAGCACCCGCGTCCCCGGCACCGGGGACGGGTCGCCTACGGCGTAGGTGAACGTCCGGTGGATGGGCAGCGGCAGCGCCACCTCCACACGGTCGACACGGCTGGAGCGGGTGGGTCGGCTCAATCGTCCAGGAAGAAGAAGATCTCGCGCTGGATCTCCCTGGGAGTCACCACCGGTCCGTCGTCGCTCCAGAAGACGTTGATCTCGCTGCGGACACCGATGTCGCCCTTGAGATAGATCCCGGGCTCCACTGAGAAGCCCACGCCGGGAATCAGGAGGCGGTCGTCCCGCGTCTCCAGGTTGTCCAGGTTTGGCCCGCTGCCATGGAGCACCGTGTCGATGGAGTGGCCGGTGCGGTGCACGAAGTGCTCGCTGTATCCGCGCTCGGTGATGAGAGCGCGGGATACGTCGTCGACCTCGTACCCCTTCACCGGCTCGCCGGCGTCGAATCGCTTCTTCAGGAACTCCACCGCCGCGTCGCGGGCGTCGCGCACCGCTTCCCAGATCTCCTGGGTGCGCGCGTCCACCGAGGACCCCATCATCCCCATCCACGTCTGGTCGGCGGGCACCGAGCCCTCCCTACCGCCCCACAGATCGATGAGGAGGAGGTCCCCCTTCTTGATGGTCTCGCCGTCGCCGGCGGGGGAGTAGTGGGGGTCCGAGGCCGTCTTGGCCACCCCCACGATGCAGTCGGATTCCGCCACGAGGCCGCGGGCCTCCAGCTCGGAGCGGACCCAGGCGGTGAGCGCTCCCTCGTTGGTGGGCTCGCCTGCGCGGATGGCCGCCGCGGCCCGCTCGTACGCCTCCCTCGCCACCACCGGGAGGATCTCCGCCGCCTCCAGGTGGTCCGACAGCTGCTGCTTCGTCCACACCGAGTAGAAGCGCGACACCAGGTCACCCGAGGAGGCGGCCTCCACTCCGGAACGGAGGATCACCTCCGCCATGCCCGCCGGCAGATAGTCGAGGGTGGGCACCGCCGCCCCCGGCGACACCTCCATGGCCAGGCGCCCGCGACCCTTCAGGAGCGTGCCCAGCTCCTCCTCCATCTGCCGCCACCCCGAGTACATGCGCTTGGGCCAGGGCCAGTGGCGCCAGGCGGAGCCCTCGATGGCGTGGATGAGCGCCCGGGGCTCTCCCTCGCTGGGGATGAGGAAGAAGCCGCGACGGGTGGTGTGGCCCGGCTTCAGCATGGCCGCGGCGATGGGGTTCGCGCCGCGGAACTCGTACAGGAGCCAGCCGTCCAGATCCTGGGCCTTCAAGGCCTCCTGCACCTGTCGGATTCCGTCCTCGGTGCAGAGCAGCGAATCGCTCACTTGGTGCCTCTCGTGTCGTCTCGTGTAATCATCGGTGTCCGCCGTCGCCCGTCCCGTCCCGGAACAGCGGGAGCCCGGCAGTCTGCCCGTGCTTCTCATCGAGCTCCCGGGACGGGCCCGCGGGGACCTTCGCCTCTTTGGTCGCCTTCTCGAGCTCCGGAAGCGCCGGCGATTCGGCTTCCCGGGGTCCGACGAACGTCCGTGCCCCCTCGGTCTCCCCCACGGGGAGCTTCCGCCCCTTCAGGAGATCCAGCCGCAGGAGCCGCCCTCGGGTCAGCAGCCGGTGGACCTCGCCCTTGCGGGCGAGCATGGTGCGCACGCCGCGCAGCCCCCACCGGCCCCAGGCACGGCGCAAGACGGCCACCTTCTCCGGGATGGAGAAGATCTCCGTGAAGTCGAAGAAGGGCTTCGCCCCGACGCCGATGGTTTCCTCGTCGGACCAGTCCTGGGTGAAGATTCCACCCACCCCGGCGCTCCTGAGGAGCCTCTTCCACTCCACGGCCATGAGGGGGTGCGCCCCGAGCTGCCGCGAGAGGACGTGGCGGCGTGCCTCGTCCACCGGCTTCTTCCACGCCAACTGAACCAGCACCACTACCCCACCGGGCCGGGTGACGCGCACCAGCTCGCGCACGGCTGCGGCGGGGTCCGCCTGCGCAGCGAGGCCGAGCTCGCCCACGGCCACATCGAAGATGCCGTCCCGATAGGGCAACGAGTCGGAACGGCCGGTCTGGAACTGGAGGCGCCCACCGAGTCCTTCCTCCCGGCTGCGCTCCTCCGCCAGCGCCACCATGTGGGGATCGACGTCGACGCCCGAGCCGTGGACGTTGTGCTCGCGCACGAAGTACTCCAGGGTCACGCCCTTTCCGCACGCCACCACAAGCACCTCGTCGCCCTCGGACATGTCCGCGAGGAGAGCGATATGGCGGTAGAGGTCGACCCCTCCCGGAGGGAAGAGGAGACGGGGGCTCAGCCGGACGAGGTCCAGCATGGACGGGACGGCGGAGTCGGATCCGTCCGTTCCGGGGGGATTCCGAGGCATGGGAGATAAGGTACGGCGCCACAACGGAGGGGCAACGCGCCCCGCCGATTTCACGCGCCTGTCCTAGACATCGTGGGGCGCGTCAAATCGAGTGCCAGGGTAGGAGCGCAAGGCGAGCGAGCGAGGCGTAGTCAGATGCTACGTCGCAGCGAGCGAGCCCGCAGCGCGACGACGCCTGGCGCCGATCTCACGCGCCCATCCGACACATGGTGGGGCGCGTCAAATCGAGTGCCAGGGTAGGAGCGCAAGGCGAGCGAGCGAGGCGTAGTCAGATGCTACGTCGCAGCGAGCGAGCCCGCAGCGCGACGACGCCTGCCGCCGATTTCACGCGCCCGTCCTAGAAGTCCGGCTCCTCCGCCTCGTCCATCTCCTTCATGGCGGTCTTCAACCGTGCCTCCGTGGCCGGATCGACGTCTTCCGGAGCCACCACGGGGACGTCTTCCATCGTCCGGCGGCGGTTGGCCAGCACGACCCCCACCACACCGAAACCCAGGAGCAGGGCCGCGGGAGGCAGCACCCAGGCCCACAGCCCCGTCCCCGAAGCCAGCGGCTGCGCCCGGTATTCGGGGCCGAACTGCGCGAGGACAATGGACACGATGGAATCGGACGAAAGGCCCGCCTCCGCCATGCGCTGGATGGAATCGCGCAGCATGGCGCCCCCCTCCGAGGGGCAGACGGCGAGCATCTCCCCCGGGCAGAAGGGCGACTTCAGCATGTCGATGGCCTTCTTGGCCTCGGGCGCCACGCGGAGCGTCTTTCCGCTGCGGGGGGGCTCCTGGCCGAAGGTGGATGCCGGTGTGGATGCCGCCGTCGCCAGCGCTACCAACGCCGCCAGAAGAAGCATCGAGAAGGACGCCCTGAATCGTCTCGTCATGGGCCGCACGTTCGCAGAATGCCGGCCGTCGGGGCAGGCGATGCCCGGCAAGTTGGTGGCTCGATCTCCGCTGGAAAGGTAACGCCCCGCGGGGGCCAGGAGTTCCCCGCGAGAGGGATTCCGCGGGCGCCGGAATCGCGCCGTTACCTTTTCCGCCCTTCCCCCGTCTTGTCTTCGACGGATGTCGATATTCCAACCTGGAACCCTTACCAACGGATACGTCCGATGAAGACGTCGCGATCCCTTCTGGCGCTTCCGCTCCTGGGAGCGCTCGCGCTGGCCGCCTGTGACTCCGGCCAGCCTACGGAGCCCATGACCGATACCACGACGCTCACCCAGAGCGACGAGATCGCCCTCTCCGTCATCACGGACGACGGGGCGATCCAGGCCGCTCTGGCGCTGGCGGATGCGTCCCTCGCCGTCGCCAACCGGATGGGCTGGGCCCACGGCATGCGTGGGGCCGCGGAGGACGATGCCCTCCAGGCGCGCCTGCGCTTCCGTGAGGCCAACGAGGCTCTCGTTCAACAGAACCGTCTGCGTGCGGCCACCCGCGCACAGGAAGCCCGCCGACTCGTGGCGGGCGTCGTGATGGCGGCGGGGGGTGGCCCGGCCATCGCCTCCCTGGTGGATCGGGCGGGCACGCTCGCCTCGACGGTGGCCCAGGATCCGGCGGGCTACGACGACGCCGTCGGCCTCCAGGGCGAGCTGACGATGCTCGCGGAGCGTGCGCGCGAGCGCATCCGTCTCGGTGACAACATCGGCGCGGGCGACTGTGCCGTGCTCGCTGAGCAGCGGTACCGGCAGCGCCAGCGGGAATCGGCGTTGCGCCCGGGCGGAGCGGTGGTTGCGGTTCAACTCGGTGCCACTGCCGTGGAGCTGGCGGGTGGCATCCTCGACCAGCAGGACGCCACGGACGAGCAACTGCGTCTCCTGGCTCAGGCCGACGAGTACCAGCAGGAAGCCGAGGCGACCCTGGCAGCCGGCGACACGGCCGGTGCCGTGCACCTGGCGGAGCTGGCCACATGGACATCTCTGGCGGCGGTAGTGCTCCCCGATGGCGTCACCGACGAGGAGGCCCAGGCCATCCTGGAGCTGGCCCAGACCCAGTACGAGGCCGCCCTCGCGACGAATCCCGAAGGGGTGGAGGCCACGCTTCTGGAGCGGGCGCAGATCCTCCTGGAGGCCGGCAGCGCCGCCCTGCAGGAGGCCACGCCCCGGGGGCTGTGCGCCTTGTGGCGCTCCGCAGTGATCAGCACCTGGATCGTGGGATGACGTGACGGTCACGACGGCGCCGTACCTCCACAGTGGGGTGCGGCCCGTCCCCGCACCTCCCGAACCCGTGGAACCGACCTATGTTCGTGGCATGGCGCCACCAGCCGAGCGTACCGACGCCCAGGTGGTCCGCGACGTTCTCGCCGGGGACCGGGATGCCTACCGCCTCCTGGTACGGCGGTACGGGGACGCGCTCCACGCGCACGCGCTCCGCATGGTGGGCAGCCAGGACGTCGCCGCCGACCTCGCCCAGGAGGCCTTCGTCACGGGATATCGCAAGCTCGGCTCCCTGCGGGCCCCGGAGAGGGTGGGCGCGTGGCTCTTCCGGATCCTGGCGAACGTGGTGCGGGACCATCTCCGCAGGACGCGCCGGAGACATATCCCGCTGCACGTCCTGCCGGAGATCCCGGCGCCCCAGCGGGGCCCCGACGAGGACACGGTGGACGCCGATGTCCGGGACCGGGTGCGGAAGGCGCTGGCGAAGCTCACGCCGGAACAGCAGGAGGCGTTCGTGCTGAAGCACGTCGAGGGACGCTCGTACGAGGAGATCGCGGCGGTCATGGACCTGTCCGTCGCCGCGCTCAAGATGCGGGTACACCGGGCGCGAGAGGCCCTCCAGGGCCTGCTCAAGGAGTTCGCATGAAAGACGAAGACGTGCGCCGGTATCTGGACGGCGAAACGGAGATGGACGCCCTGGACGATCAGGGGCGCTCGGAGGCACGGTCGTGGGATCGGCTGCTGGCGGCGTTCCGCGCCGAGGCGCCCGGCGCACCGGCACCCCCCTGGCTGGAGAATCGGGTCATGGCGGAGATCGAGGCGCTGCCCGAGCCGGGGTTGGCGCGTCGCGCCTGGAGCTGGCTCCTGCGCCCGCGGCCCGTACGGCTCAGTCCCGCCACTCTCGGCCTGGCGGCCGCTGCGGTGGTCGCCGTAGTCCTCCTTCCGGGAAGGCGCGAGCCCACCCCGGCAGGGCACGTGGGAGGCGCGGCGGCCACGGTGGTCTACGTCCAGTTCGATCTGCGCGCGCCGGACGCGCGCTCCGTGGCCGTGGGCGGCGACTTCGACGAATGGCAGGGCTCCTACCCTCTCGAGGACCCCGACGGTGACGGCATCTGGACCGGCCGGGTGCCGGTGAAGCCGGGCCTGTACGCGTACATGTTCCTGGTGAACGGGTCGAAGTGGGTGACGGACCCCGAGGCCGCCCACCATACCGACGACGGCTTCGGCAACCGCAACGCGGTTCTGGCCGTGACCGCGCCTGCGACATGAGTGCCGAGGCCGTGGAGTTCTCGTGGATGGGACGGGCCGCCACGCGCGCCGTGCTGGCGTCGTGCGTGTGCTTCTTGGCACCGGTGCTCGCCGGACGGGTCACCGCGCAGACCTCGGAGGTCACCGTGGAGGTGGGAGCCTCGCGCATCACTCCTCCGACCGGGGTGGACGGGGGTGCCGCCGACTTCTTCGTAGGCGGCGTGCGTGCCGGCCGCTACGACCTGTTCGGCACCGGCGTGAGAGCCTCGGCGCTCTTCGGACGGTCGCTGGACGCCGCCACCGGAGGCGATTTCGTGTCGGGCGAGGTGGGTGCCGCCGTCTGGCGTCGCCTTTCGGGGAGCTGGTCCGCGGGCCTGGACGGCCGGGCCTTCGCCTTCCGGGTGGCGGCCCCATTCGCATACCAGGCCGGCGCCGTGGAGGGCACCGCGGTGCTCCGCTACCGCGGAGACGTGCTGTCGGCCCGCCTGGCCGGCGTCGCCGGCGCCGGTCGCTCGCAGGTGACGGTGTCCACGGTGGTGCAGCGCATGCGCCGCCAGGTGAGCGTGACCGGCACGTTGAGCGACGACCTGTGGCGCTACGGGGGCACGCTGGAGCTCATGGCGGGCGGTGGGACCGTGTCGGCCGGGATCGCCGGAGGAATCCACGAGAGCGCCGGCGGGATGTACCGCTCGGCGGGGCTGCGCCTGTTGGCGACGCCCGGCACCGGAGCCGTCGAGGCACGGGTGGACCGGTGGCGCACCCCCGACGGATACGAGACCACCGGCGGAATCGCCTTCTACCTCCCCTTGGGCGTCTGGCGTGCCAGGGGCACGGCGGGGAGGCCGGAGCCCGATCCCCTGCTGCTGGCGGAGCCCGGCCGGGAGGCTGGCGGCGTGCTCGTGGGTCTCAGGGTCCTGGGACACGAGAGCGGGCCGACGGCGCGGCACGCCCTGCACAGGGTGGTGGGGACGAGCCCGGAAGGGGCCCGCGTGCGCTTCACGGTGCGGGCGCCCTCCGGTGCCGTGTCCCTGCAGCTCCTGGGGGACTTCACGCTGTGGGAGCCCGTGGCCATGAAGGCTTCGGGGAGCTCCGGGGGGGCGGGCAAGCTGTGGACCGTGGAGGTGGACGTGCCGGCGGGAACCTACCACTTCGGGTTTCTCGTGGACGGCGAGTGGTATCTGCCGGACGACGCGCCGGACGCGGTCCCCGACGAGTGGGGGCGGCAGAGCGCGACGCTGGTGGTCGAGGAGCGTGGGGCGACGGAACGAATGGATCGAGAGGTGGAATCGTGAGCCGGCGTGCCCACGATCCACGGGGAGCTGGAGAACCATGAGACCGCATATCCTGATGATCGTTCTGGGGCTTCTGGCGACGGGAACCGCGGGGCCCGCGGCGGCGCAGGAGACGTCGCGCACCCGTGCCCGGGAGACGCTGCCGGCGACCGTGTTCGCGCAGGTGGAGGCCATGGCCCGCGTCGCGGAGCAGGACGGGATCCCCGGGGACATCCTGTTCAACAAGGCCCTGGAGGGGGCGGCGAAGCACGTCCCCGCCGACAGGCTCGTCCCCGCCGTGCAGGCGTACGCGGGTCGTCTGCAGGAAGCGCGCCGCGCCTTCGGGTCCGGTGCCGGCGGCCCGCTCCTGGTGGCCGGCGCCGACGCTCTGCAGCGGGGTGTGCACGCCTCGCTCCTCAAGGGCCTCGGATCGGGCGGCGAGCGCTCCCCGGCGGCGGTGCTGGTCCTGGCGGACCTCGTGCAGGCGGGTGTGGCGGACGACCAGGCACTCTCGTTGGTGCGAGAGGCCATGCGCCGCCGTACCAGGGAGCAGCAGATGCTGGACATGCCCGCGGAGGTACGCCGGCTCATACGCCAGGGTCAGTCCATGCAGCAGGCCGTGGAGCAGGTGCGGCAGCGGCTCCAGAGCGGGAGAGGCGGAGGAGTCATGGCGCCGGTGGCGCCGGGCTCCGAGCCCATGACCAGGGCGCGGAGCGGGAACGGCGGCGGCTAGCGGATCAGCGTCCGGGCCCCGTCGGGGCGCCCTGCGGCTCCAGGCCGGCGAGCCCTCGCACGACCTCGACGGTGGCCCTCCCCAGACGCGCCGGCTCGTAGCCGCCCTCGAGCACCGCCACCACCCTGCCGCCGCATGTGGAGGCGGCACCCTCCACGACCTCGCGGGTCATGCGGTGGAAGTCCTCGGGCTCCAGGAGCTGTGCGCCCAGAGGGTCGCCCGCCAGCGCATCGAAGCCCGACGAGACGAAGACGAAATCCGGAGCGAAGTCGTTCAGCGCCCTCTCCACCGCGTGGTGAAAGGTCTCGAGGTACAGCTCCCGCGGTGTGTGGGCGGGAAGTGGCACGTTCAGGGTGGTTCCCGTCCCCTGCCCCGTGCCCGACTCCTCCGCGAGCCCGGTTCCCGGGAACCAGGGGGACTGGTGGAGCGACAGATAGTAGACCGTGGGATCCTCGTAGAAGACGTCCTGCGTGCCGTTTCCGTGGTGCACGTCCCAGTCCACGACGAGGACGCGCTCGGCGCGTCCGGTGGTCTGCAGATGGCGGATGGCGACGGCCACGTTGTTGAACAGGCAGAAGCCCATGGGCCGGTGGCGCGTGGCGTGGTGGCCGGGTGGTCGTGTCGCGACGAACGCGGACGCCAGACGTCCCTCCGCAACCGCCCGGGCCGCCTCCATGGTGGCACCCACGCTTCCCAGGGCCGCCGTCCACGAAGCGGGAGACACCCGCGTATCCGGGTCCAGAGGGAGCACCTTCTGCTGGATATCCGCCGAGTGGCACATGTCCCGCACGTAGGCCACGTGCTCCGGGGTGTGCACCAGGAGGAGATCGTCGGGCTCGGCTTCCGGGGACTCCTGCTGCTCCACCTTCCCGTTGAGGGTGAGCATGTCCCTGCCGACGGTGGAGGCCAGAGCGCGCAGCCTCCCCTGGTGCTCGGGGTGCGCCCACCCGGTGTCGTGCAGGGCGGCCGCGGGATGGAGGTAGAAGCCCGTCCTCGGCGTCAGTGTGCTCTCGTCCAGAGTACCTCGCGGGGGTTGCGCAGCCGCATGGAGTCCGGCCCGACCAGGAGGAGGTCCATGGTCTCCGGTCCGTCGCCGGCATCATACATGATCCGGACAACCGGGACCAAGCCCTCCTTCCATGTTCGCAAGGACGTGATGCGACCGCGCCGCGGAGGCTGGGCGGGCCCCGTCCGCAGGACCACCGTATCACCGGTGAGGCGCAGGGTGCGCCCCTCGTACCGCGGGGCCGTCGTGGTCCACCGTCCGATGAGCGCCGTGGGTATGTGGTCCATACCCTTGCCCGGCTGACTCTGTCTCAGGTTGAGGGAGAGCACGCCCCCGACGACCACGGCCACGCCGGCCAGGAGAGCCAGCCAGAGAAGGCTCCCACGCCCGCGTGGAGCAGCGTGCCCGAAAGAAGTCCCGGAGCGTGCACGGGTCCTCTCATCCATGCGTCGGGACCTCCGCGCCCGAGCGGGCCATCAGGCGCAGGAATGCGTCCACGACCCGCGGATCGAAGTGGCTTCCACGGTTGTTCTGGATATAGAGGATGGCGTCGCGGGGTTCCAGGGAATCGCGATAGGGACGAGACGACACCATGGCGTCGTATGCGTCCGCGACCGCCAGGATGCGAGCCAGCAGGTCGATCTCCTCGCCGGCCAGTCCTTTCGGATATCCCCCGCCGTCCCAGCGCTCGTGGTGCTGGGCCACGACGCCCAGCGCGGGGCGGAACGCACGGATGGGCTCGAGGATGCGGGCGCCGATCAGGGGGTGCTCACTCATGAGGGCGCGCTGCTCCTCGGAGAGCTTACCCGGGTGGTCGAGGATGCTGGCGGGCACGCCGATCTTGCCGATGTCGTGGAGCAGGCCACCCCGGCGGAGAGCCTCCAGCCTGGCCGCGTCGAGTCCGAGCTCCCTGCCGATCTCGATGGAGAGCTCCGTGACCCGCTCCGAGTGACCCGAGGTCCAGCGGGACTTCGCGTCGATGGCCCGCGCCAGCGCGCTCAGGGTCCCCCAGTTCAGCTCTTCGAGCTCGGCCACGAGGCGCAGCTCGTCCAGCGCCACGGTGGCCTGATCGGCGATCCGGCGCGCGCGGGCCATATCCTCGGAGCTCGGTGGCCCGTCCCCGGCGGGCTCGTAACAGAGGGCACCCAGCACCTGATCGCGCGCGACGAAGGGAAAGAGCACCCGGACCGGCGGGGGCTCGGCACCGTCCGCCGGGAGGGCGGCATCCAGCAGTCGCGTGGGCTCCACGACGATGCGGTGCTCGGGCTGCTCGCGGAGCCACGCCGACTCCGCTTCGCTCAGGGAAACCGCGGTCGAAGCGTCCCGGCCGTCGGCCGTCCGGGTCCGCAGCCGGCCGGAGGTCTCGTCCCCGTCCGCGATGAGGAGCACGGAGACGCGACGTGACGGCACCAGGGGGTCGAACCGGTCCAGGATCGCGCGCACCGCTTCGTCGGCCGACCGGGACGTGAGGACCGCATCGTCTATGGCGCGCCCCGTCTCGATCTGACGAAACATGAGGCCCAGCCGTCCTGCCATGCGGTTGAACGAAGCACCGAGGGCGGCGAGCTCGTCGCGGCCGGGCACCGCCACGCGTGCATCCAGGTCGCCACTCGCGATGCGGCGCGTCCCCTCCTCGAGAGCGTTCAGGGGCTCCATGGTCTTGCGTATCAGCACGTGCGTCAGCAGGAGGACGACGAATACTCCCAGAAGCAGAGCCCACTCGAACGAGTGGGAGAACGTGCTCAACGGGTCCTGCGCGTCCCTGGCGGACTCGCTCACGAGGACCGTCCATGCGGGAACCAGAAACGCCTGCTTCAAGAGCACACGCCTGTAGCCGGTGAGGAACTCGGTTCCGTCGACTTCGGCCCGCACGGTGCCGGCGTGACCGCCCTCGGTGTGGGTCGCCCGGAAGGCGTCCGCCAGGGCGAACGTGCCCGAAGCGCAGAACATGGGCTGCTCGTCCGCTCCCAGCACGCAGAAGTCCGACCGCGTGCCCACCGACGTGTACTCGTTGGCAGGCGCCCAGATGGAGTCCGGTACCAGCCGCGCCCACAGGACGGACGCATCCACGTCGGTGGTGTCCACCGCCACCGCCGCGAGCAGCCCCCCACCGGACGGCTGCTCCACCACCAGCATGTGCCCCTGGGCCAGGTGGTTGCGGCGTGCCGCGTCCAGGGCAGGCACCGTGTCGAGGTGGCCGATCAGCGATCGGAGGCTTCCCTCGCGGCCCGCCAATGCCAGGGCGCTGACCGTCGGCGGCACCGCCGCGGCAAACGACGTCGCGCCCGCCTCGCCGAGGGCCGAGAGCCGTCCCAGCTGGTGGAGGGCCCCCTCCGTCACGAAGAGCTGCTGCGCCACGGATTGGGCGGCGTTCGAGGCCAGATTATCGAGGAAGCGTTCAGTCCCTGACCGCAGCTGACTGCGCACGGCCGAGAACGACAGGACTGCCATGACCACCACCGGCACCATGGCGCCGGTGATGAAGAGGGACAGGATGCGGCGGGCGACGCGGGTCCGGAGGAAGTCGGTCCGGACAGCCATCAGAAGCTCGACGCCAGCCCGACGAACCCGCCGTCGTTGGCCCGGATGATGTCGTCCCGGCTGACCGCAGCGGTGATCGCAGAAGCGGTGGCTCCGTCAGCGCCTACGCTGTACAGATCGTAGTCGGTGTTGAGGGGCACCAGGAACCGGTCCTTGCGGAAGCCCCCTTTTCCCGGCCCGGTGATGGGCAGGTACACGTACGGCCGACCCCACGGGTCCCGGAGGTCTGCGCGTCCGATGTCCGCGAGGCTCGCCGGCAGGGCAGCGTGGTCCAGATTGTACTCGGTGATGTCCTGCTGGAGCGCGTCGATGTCACCGATGGCCCGGGCTACCATCGCCTTCTCACGGGCACGGCTCAGGTTGGGGATCGCCAGGGCGGCGAGGATTCCGACGATCACCGCGACCATCATCATCTCGATGAGGGTGAAGGCGTCTGAATTGCGGCAGCGGTGCGACAATGACCGACCTCGCATACCTCCAGCGGTTTCGACAGCTCGACCCGCCGCGGAAGCAGGAGGGGGGGCGGCCTGTTCAGCGGGTCACCAGTCGACGGCGCGCGACAGTATAGGGCCGGCGAGCCGATGTTCGCCACCCGGCGTACGGGTGCCCGCGGGGATCTACCGCACGACAGCCAACGACGCCATCCGCTCCTGCAGCGAGCGCACCGCGTGCGTGCGCGAGCGAAGCGCGATGAGCGCGTCACACGCCGCCGACGTCGCGGACATGGTGGTCAGGTACGGGATCCGGTACATGATGGCGGCCCGGCGCATGGCGTAGTCGTCGTACTGCGACTTCTTGCCAAGGGGTGTGTTGATGAGCAGGCACGTCTCGCCGCTGACGATGTGGTCCACGATGTTCGGGCGTCCCTCGTTGACCTTGTACACCCGCTCCGCCGGCAGACCTAGCCGCTTCAGGTACTCCTGCGTCCCCTTGGTGGCCATGATGCGGAAGCCCAGGTCGTGGAACCGCCGCAGGATGGGGGTCACCGTGGCCTTGTCGTCGTCGTTCACCGTGACCACGATGTTGCCGGAATTCTCGGGGAGCACGTTCCCCGCCGCCACCTCCGCCTTGGCGAAGGCCATCCCGAAGGAGTCGTCGAAGCCCATGACCTCGCCGGTGGACCGCATCTCCGGACCCAGCAGCGTGTCCACGTCGAAGCGGTTGAAGGGGAACGCCGCCTCCTTCACCGCGACGCCCGGCACCGGCGCCTCCTCGGGGATGTCCAGATCGGCCAGCCGGTCGCCGGTCATGACCCGGGTGGCCAGCCGGGCCAGCGCGACGCCCGTGGCCTTGCTCACGAAGGGCACGGTGCGGCTGGCCCGCGGGTTCACCTCCAGAACGTAGACCACGCCGTTCTTGATGGCGTACTGAACGTTCATGAGCCCCACCACGCCGAGCTCCAGCGCGAACCTGCGCGTCAGCTCCCTCATCTCGTCCAACGTCTCCCCCGACAGCAGGTAGGGGGGAAGCACGCACGCCGAGTCGCCGGAGTGCACGCCGGCGTCCTCGATGTGCTGCATGATGCCGCCGATGACCACGTCCGTGCCGTCGGCCAGGGAGTCCACGTCGGCCTCGAACGCGTCCTCGAGGAAGCGGTCCACCAGCACCGGGTGGTCCTCCGACGCCTGGGCCGCCTCCTCGAAGTAGCGCGCCAGCGACTCCTCGTCGTAGACGATGCGCATGGCGCGCCCACCCAGCACGTACGAAGGCCGTACCAGCACGGGGAACCCGATGCGCCGGGCCACCTCGAGGGCCTCCTCCTCGCTGGTGGCGATCCCGTTGTCGGGCACGCGCGCGCCGATCTTTCGGCACACCTCGGCGAAGCGGTCCCGGTCCTCGGCGCGGTCGATGGCGTCCACGGAGGTCCCCAGGATGGGTGCCCCGAGGCGCTCCAGTCCCTCCGCGAGCTTCAGCGGCGTCTGCCCGCCGAGCTGCACGATCACCCCCCGCGGCTTCTCCAGGTGCAGGATCTCGAGCACGTCCTCCAGCGTCAGCGGCTCGAAGTACAGCTTGTCGCTCACGTCGAAGTCGGTGGACACGGTCTCCGGGTTCGAGTTCACCATGATGGCCTCGAAGCCGGCGTCCTTGAGGGCCAGCACCGCCTGCACGCAGCAGTAGTCGAACTCGATGCCCTGGCCGATGCGGTTGGGACCGCTCCCCAGGATGACCACCTTGTCGCGCTCGGAGGGGGTGCTCTCGGTCTCCTCCTCGTAGGACGAGTAGTAGTACGGCGTCTCCGCCGGGAACTCGCCGGCGCAGGTGTCCACCACGTTGAACGTGGGCCGGATGTCCCACTTCCAGCGGCGTTCACGGACGTCGCTCTCGGCCTCCCCACGCAGGGCGCCGAGCTGCGCGTCGCTGAATCCCTCCCGCTTCATGAAGCGCAGCAGCTCGGGTCCCACCTCATCGGCCGCATGATATGCGCGCTCATGCTCCACGATCTGAGCCAGCTGGTCCAGGAACCAGGGGTCGATCCACGTGGCGTCGAAGACCTCCTGCCGGGAGATTCCCGCCTCCAGCGCGCGCTTGAGCTGGAACGGACGGTTCGGCGTGGGGCGACGCAGGGCCGCCAGGAGCGACTCGGCGTCATCGGCCGCGAGACCGTCGTCCTTGAGACGCCTGCCGCTCACCCACCCCGGCCGCCCCGTCTCCAGGCCGCGGAAGCCTTTCTGCCACGCCGAGCGGAAGGTCCGCCCGATGGCCATGGTCTCCCCCACCGACTTCATCTGCACGCCCAGGGTGTCGTCGATCTCGGGGAACTTCTCGAAGGCGAAGCGGGGAATCTTCACCACCACGTAGTCGAGCGCCGGCTCGAAGGAGGCCGGGGTTGTCTTCGTGATGTCGTTGGGCAGCTCGTCGAGCCGGTACCCCACGGCCAGCTTCGCCCCCACCCGCGCGATGGGGAAGCCGGTGGCCTTGGAGGCCAGCGCCGAGGAGCGTGATACCCGTGGATTCATCTCCACCACCAGGAGCTCGCCGTCGGCGGGGTTCACCGCGAACTGAATGTTGCACCCGCCCGCCTCGACCCCGATCTCGCGGATGATGGCGATGGCCGCGTCGCGCATGTTCTGGTACTCGACGTCGGTGAGCGTCTGGGCAGGCGCCACGGTGATGGAGTCGCCGGTGTGCACACCCATGGGGTCGAGGTTCTCGATGGAGCACACGATGATGACGTTGTCGGAGCCGTCGCGGACGACCTCCAGCTCGTACTCCTTCCACCCCATCACCGACCGGTCGACGAGCACCTCTCCGATGGGCGACGCGTCGATCCCCCTGCGCACCGCCGTCTCGAATTCCTCGCGGTTGTACGCGATGCCGCCGCCGGTGCCGCCCAGCGTGTAGGAGGGACGGATGATGGCCGGGTACCCGGTGTCCTCCACGATGGAGAGCGCCTCCTCCAGGGTGCGGGCGAAGCCACCGTGGGGCACCTGCAGGCCGATGCGGTTCATGGCCGCGGTGAACTGCTCCCGGTCCTCGGCCATCTCGATGGAGCGCTCGTTGGCCCCGATGAGCTCGACGCCGTGGCGCTCCAGCACGCCGCTCTTGTGCAGCTCCATGGCGATGTTCAGCGCGGTCTGACCTCCCATGGTGGGAAGCAGCGCGTCGGGCTTCTCCCGCTCGATGACCTTCTCCACCCACTCCGCGGTGAGCGGCTCGATGTACGTGCGGTCCGCCAGATCGGGGTCGGTCATGATCGTGGCGGGGTTGGAGTTCACCAGGACGACCCGGTACCCCTCCTCCCTGAGGGCGCGCACGGCCTGCGTTCCGGAGTAGTCGAACTCGCACGCCTGGCCGATGATGATGGGGCCGGAGCCCAGGATCAGGATGCTCTCGAGGTCGTCGCGGCGCGGCACGTCAGTTGCGGTGGGGGCCGGTGCCCGGCCCGGAACGGGAGGGTTCGCGCCGGACGGTCCGGAGGCGGCGCGGGAGTGTGTGCCTACGCGTCACGACTCTTGCCGGACTCCTTGCGAATGGCCGTGACCAGGGCGAGGACGAAGCCTCCCCAGACGAACGCCATCACCACGATCATGGTGGTCCAGGTCGATGAGGTCATGCCGCTCCCTTCATCTTTCTCTCCCTCGGCGCTCTCCGGTCGACTTCGGACGGTGGCCGGCTCGTGGGGCTCCGAGACCGGATCCGTCGGTTGGCCCGGCGAACGGGCGGCAGAAAGGTGGGGCAAGGCAAGAGGGCGAGCAAGCGCGCGCGCCGTGCGTCAATTCGACAGCGTCACCTTCACCACGGACGATGGGAGGCTCGTGTTCTGGTCGTCCACCGCCGAGACCACCTGGACGCTCGGCTTGTGGCCGTTCACGTTGTCCACCTTCACACCGAAGGAGAGCGACCCCGTGCCCACCACCACCATCCGGTAGCGTTTGCTCTGCGCGTCCACCAGGGCTCCGTACACGACGCTCCCCCCCTGCCCCTGGAAGCCCTGGATCCCCGAGCCCGTGACCTCCAACACCGCGGCGCCCAGCGTCTGTGGAGCGGACGCCGTGACGGTCCCGCTCAGCACGCCGGGAACACCGGAGTCGGAGTGGCATGCCGCGAGGGCCACCAGAGCGGCGAGCAGGAGGCCCGACACGACGCGGCGCTTCATCGGTCACCCCCACCGCCGGTGCTCGTGCCGCCCGACTTCCCGCCGGTCGGCAGAAGGCGGATGACGCGAGGGCTGCTGACGACCGCCCTGGCGGGCGCGGTGCTGGGCAGCCCGGGATGGGCCAGGACCCAGGCCCGCAGGTCGCCCAGGTCGTAGGCGCCGTCGTCGTTGCCCACGATGTCGAGGTACTTCTTCTGGTACGAGGTGGGGACCGGTCCCACCTGCAGAAAGCTCGACGCCAGAACGTTCAGGGGAATCACCGGGTCCGACACGTCGAGGGTGAGGGGCGCGCTGGCGGTGAGCCCGATGGCGTCCTTTGCCTGGACCACCAGGGGAAACGTGCCGGTGGCCAGGGGAGCGCCCGCGATGTTGCCCGACTGGCCCAGTGTGAGGCCGTCGGGAAGCTGCCCCGACACGATGCTCCACGTCACGGGGTTGTTGGCGTTCACCACCTGGAGGGCGATCACCTGGCTCTCGGCCGCCACCAGGTCGACGGTGCGCGCGGACAGCGCGTAGGTGAGCTCGAAGTCGGCGCCGGCCTGCTTCGGGCTGTCCATCACCACGGTGGCGGGGTTGGGCTGTCCCGCCAGGACGCCCGTCCAGTCCAGGAACTTGAAGCCGGTGCGCGCCTGCGCCTCGACCTTCGCCGTGACCCCGGGGGTGAACCACAGGTCCGGGGAGGTCGGATCGGTGATGAACACGACGGGGGAGACACCGTTGATGCCGCCGGTCACGTCCATGGCCAGCTGCCACTGGGTGCCGCTGTAGCTGGCCACCAGGGTGGTGTCCGTCATGGGCGTCACGTACGAGCGCTGGCGGAGGGCGTTGGGATCGTCCGTCCACCCCGCGAAGGGCGTCCGCACGCCGGGGCTGACGGAGTCGCCGGCCGCCGCGTCCACCTCGTGGGGCACGAAGGGGGCCGACGCATACGTGTCCGAGGGAGTCGTCACCTGCTGCCCGTCCACGGTGAGGAGCCCGCCCTGCCCGCTGTCTCCCTGGGTGGTCACGGTCACCTGGGTGAAGCGGGTGGAGAGGTGGGTGGTGACGTCCTGCCCCGCCCTCAGGATATCCACCAATGTCACGCCCGTGTGCGAGCCCCCGTACGAGTCGGAGGACGGGTTCGACTCGGCGTGGAAGACGTCGTTCGTCGTGCCCCCCGAAACGAAGGGGAACGGGTCGCCGCCGTCACCGCGGTTACCGCCGGGCGGGGCCTGTCCCAGATCGTTTCTGCCGTCCGCCTGGCGGACCCGGATGGCCATGTGGGTGTCGCCGTTGATGTCGTTCGCCGGCCACCGCTGGGCCACCAGCGTCGGATCGATGTCCCACACGAGGAGCCCGGTGCCGGGCAGGTACTGGTCGAACCCGATCTGCTGGCGGTTCTCGAGGAGGAAGTACTCTCCGGAGCCATCCTGGGTGTCCACCCGGTAGACGGTGTTGCTGGTCTCCACGGGCGGGAGGGTCAGCGTGCCCATGTCGGTGCCGTCGGGGATCGTGGTCACCGTCACCCATCCCAGCATCGACCTGCTCCAGGCGCCCATGGGGCAGGGCGTATCGGGCGAGCTGCCGTTGCATCCCCAGTTGCCGGTGGACATGAGGTCCCAGTTGCCGTCTCCCTGGTTCCCCGGCGGGTTCCTGGTGTCGTAGAGGTCGGGAAGGCCGAAGGAGTGCCCGGTCTCGTGGGTGAACACGCCGATGGGGTTCAGCGACTGGTTGTTGCAGTCCAGCACGGGCTGGATGAAGTAGTCGTCGATCTTGATGTAGCCGCCGTTGGCGGAGGGCGTCGTCGTCGTGAACGCGTGGCCGGCCGCCTGCGTCAGGTTCCACTTGTGGGACCAGATGTGCTGGTCGTCGGTGGTGTTGCCCGTGCACTCCGCCCCGTAGCTCGGTTGGATCACGGCCAGGGCGTCCACGTAGCCGTCGTCGTCGCCGGAGTTCGGGACGCCGTCGGGGCCGTCGTTGTCGAACTGTCCCCAGTCGATGTTCGTGGGAAGCTGCTGGAGGAGCGAGATGATGAAGGGCCCCACCGTGCCGGCGACGAGCCCGGACTGGCCCCCCGTGGCCTGGGCCGCGGTGAGCGAGGCGCGCACCCAGTCCTGCACGTCCCCCTCCAGGGTGACGAGCCCCCCCGACACCTGGGAGTAGTACGCCGTCACCGTGCCGGGACTGGTTCCGAAGTACTTCGTGGCGATCTGATCCCTGGAATAGGGACCGCTCCCCGCGGGGGAGTCGGCGAAGAGCCCGAGAATCACCGGGATGTGGAAGGTCCCCTTCACCACCCCGTTTCGCGGCCCCAGGGAGAGCAAGGGCGCCGGCGCGCCCGAGGTGGTCTGGCGCGCGAGGAGCTGGAGCTCCCTGCGCATGCGCAGGGGACGGCCGTGGGCGAACTGGAAGGCCATGGGGTCCCTGGCCATGAGCTCGTAGTAGGCGGCCGGGGGCCGGGTGCCGTGCATCCTGCCCAGGAGCTCGACGTCCTGGCCCGCCAGGGAGGTGGCCGCGACGCCCGCGAGGGTCGCGAGCACGCCGAGAAGGACAGGGGCACGCATGTGCCTCAGGCCCGCAGGTCCTCGCGCCGGATACCCAGCTCGGCCCCGACGGAGCGCAGCCCTTCGATGACGTTGCCGATGTGCTCTGCGCGCTCCAGGCCGATGAGGTCGATGCCCCGCTGTACATCCTCACGGCTGACCCCGGCGGCGAAGGTCTTGTCCTTGAGCTTCTTGACCACGGACTTGGGCGTCAGGTCGTCGATACCGTTTGGGCGCACCAAGCAGCACGCGAACACCAGCCCCGAGATCTCGTCGCAGGCGTACAGGGTGCGGTCCAGGTCGGTCTCGGGCTCCACGCCCGTGAAGTCCGACCGGTGCGCCAGGATGGCGTGCACCACGTCGTCCGGGTATCCCAGCTCGCGCAGGCGCTCGACGCCCTTCAGGGGATGCTCCTCCGGGTGCTTCTCCCAGTCCAGATCGTGGAGGAGCCCGGCGAGGCCCCACAGATCCTCGTCGGCACCCTTGATACGCGCGTAGCGCCGCACCGCGGCCTCCACGGCGTACATGTGCTTCCTCAGCGCCTCGTTGTCGACCCACTCCTCGAGGAGTCTGACGGCGTCGCTACGGTCGGGCATGGATCCCCCACTTCTGGGCTCGGTCGGCCGCCTCCCGCACGGCGGTGGCGTTGCTAGCTTCGCGGGGCGGCAAGGGCACGGCAAGTCGGGGGGCTCTCCCGGGGCTGCCCGACTCGCACCGCCGGATCACGGCGGCGGTGGAGCGGGAGAACCCGGCGGAGTGGAGGGATCCCCGCGGCGGTCCGTGCCGGTGCCCGCGGGAGCCGGCGGGGGCCCCGCGGGCTGCGCCGTGACGCTCTGTCCCAGAGCGTTGCGCCACGGTCCCGCAGCTCGTGCCGCGAGGGCGAAGAGCGCCAGGGCCATCAGAACGGTGAGGGCCCCCGCCTCGCGCTCCACTCCGGTAGCGGAGTGCAGGAGGTTCCACGCTCCGCCGAAGGCGGCCCACACAGTGCCGCCCACCACCCACGACCACCCCGAGTGGCCGGCCCACCAACGCACCGACAGCACGAGAGCCACCAGCCCCACCAGAGCCGGCAGGAACGTCCGCACGTTCGCGTTCGAGGCGGCCGGCGCCCGCACCCAGAGGACGGCCAGCACCGGGACCACCAGGACCGCGAGCCCCAGCAGGCGCGTGCTCCACCGCCTGGCGATGCCCACCAGCGCGAGGGCCGGGATCGCGAGCATCGTGACGGTCATGATCACGTCGATGGGCACCTCGAGGGCCCCGCCCAGCACAGGCACGGCCCTATCGAGGAGCGTGGTGGGCGGCGCCGGCACGGGGCCCCTGTTGCCCAGCCGCAGGGCCAGCCCCGTCAGCGAGAGCATCGCGCCCAGCCCGAGGCCCGCGAGAAGCACGTCGCGTCGGCCTTCGGCGCCTTGGCCGTGAGGAAGCAGCGGGACCCCGACCCGACGGCGGAGGGCGGTGAGGAGCAGCCAGAGCCCCAGGGCCAGCAGCGGGGCGACCAGGGACCCCAGCAGCACCACCACCGCGTTGATGGCCAGCCAGTTCGACCAGGGCATGGCGGTGTCGTACGAAAAGAGCCGCGAGGGAAGGCCGTTCAGAATGCTGGCCGCCATCAGGAGGGCGAGAACGCCCACCACGGCGAGGTTGGCCTTGCGTCCCAGGACGCCGTCGTCCACCAGGGGCTCGCGCCTGCGGATCACCAGCACGATGCCCAGCAGGACGAGCCCCAGGATCCAGACCGAGCACACGAGCATGAGCACCGTGTCCGTGCCGAGGCGCTGGCGCTGGGCACGCCGGAACGCCTCCGGGAGCTCCACGCCGCGCCGCACCACCAGCGTCTGGTCGCCGGCAAGCGTCACCCTGACCTGCGCCGCGGCGTCTCCGGGCAGCTTCATGGCCGTGTCCGTGTAAGTCACGGTGACGTCCCGGCGGGCGGGGCGCTCGACGGCGTCGAGGCGCGTCTCCTGGAGGGTGAGGGTGTCCAGGCCGGCGGCGGCGACGGCGGAGCGGGCCAGCCTCCGGGCCTCCGCGTCCGACACCGTATCCCCCCTGGCGGAGTCCGGCACCAGGTGGTGCGTGTCCAGCCTCGAGCCGTCGGGCCACATGCGCATGCGCCACTCTTCGGTGCGGTCCGCCACGGTGCCTCCGGTGTGCACGTAGCGCACCACCCACCAGGCGGGCGGCTCGTAGCTGTCCGCGAGCTTTGGTGCCAGGCTGTCGGCGTGCTCCTGGACGAGGAAGCGCGTCAGCCCCGTGAGCGAGTCGGACGCGGTGGTGGAGAGGCGGTGCCACGATCCGGGGTCGAGGCCGTGCGCCCTCGCCATGGAGTCCGCCGTTGCCAGCGCACGGGCGCGGGTCGCGGTGAACGGCTTGCCCAAGGTGGGAGCCGTGGGCACGAAGATCACCAGGAGGAGGACGACCACCGACACCACCGGAGCAGCCGCCCGGGCCTCCCGGCTGAGGGCACGCCGCGACCCGGGGGCGAGGCGCTGCGCGGGAGGTCGGGGCGGCGCGGGCTCCCAGGCCCCGAACCTCGCCTCGTCGGGCGCATCCCGGAGCCTCCCCTGGCGGAGCCACCGCCACCCCACCGCAAGCGCCGGGGCCAGCAGCACCAGGGCGATGACCACCGCGCTGACGCGGTAGGCCGGGGCGCTTCCCGACGCGGCGAACATCCCGAACAGGAGCAGATCGTAGGTGAAGTGGGTGAGCACCGTCACCACCAGGCCCAGCCAGACGAAGAGGAACCCCCAGAGGCACGCGTCCAGGAAGATCTCGGCGCCGCGGGAGTACGCGGGCCAGGACTCGTAGTTGGAGTGGGAGAAGCCGAAGACCAGGGCGGTACCCACCACCCCGGCCGCCATCCAGCGCCCGAAGTGCTCCCGCCTGCGCGCCCACAGAGCCAGCAGCGAGAGGGGAAGCGCCCGGAAGAGCGACTCCTCCCACACCCCGGCCTGCACCGCCGCCGCCACGCCCGAGACCCACGGCATGGGGGTGGCGATGAGGTTGGGATCGTCCACGAGCTCGGAGGGAACCCACCATCCCAGGAGGTGCCGCGTCACCAGGTAGAAGAGGGACACGTAGGCGAGGGCGAAGAGAGCCATCACGTAGCCCGATGCCACCCGCCCCGCCACCTCCCGCGTGCCGCGCTCGCGCCAGACCCTCCACCAGTCGAGGTGGCGCGGGAACGCATGCCGGGCGACCGCCTCCGCCGCCGCCACGGTGAGGCCCACCAGGAGCGCCATGCCCGCGCCGCTGACCACCGCCGACAGAACCTCCGTCGCCCGGAACGTCAACGGCGACGTGGCGGTGTCGTACCCGAACCAGCTTCCCGGAATCTGGTTGAGCGCCGACGCGGCGACGAGGACGCCGATCACGCCTCCGAGCAGGAGCGCCGGCCGCCACCGTACCGAGCCCTCCAGCCCATAGTGGCGGAGCACCAGGACGCCGAGGATGAGGAAGCCCACCATCCCCACCCCCTGAGCGATGAGCGCCAGCAGGTTGTTGGCCGAGCGCATCGCGCTGTAACGGCGGTTGAACGACTCCGGGATGACCACGTAGGGGTGGGCCTCGGAGGGCGTATTGCCGGCGATGACCACGTCCATGCGGATGGGGGCTTCGGCGATGCGCCAGCCCCGGCGCTCGAAAGTGTAGGTGCGGTCCACCCGGCCGCTGGCCTTCTTCGTGTCGTACGAGGACGTGACCAGACGCCAGCGGGTGGTATCCTCCCGGAGCCACGTCGCGATCACGCCCTCGGCCATGGCCAGTCCGGCGGAGTCCGTCACCTCCGGCCGCTTGTCGGTCTCGGCGAAGACCCTGCGGAAGCCCACGATACGGCCGTCGGTAGCGAAGTCCACCCGCGCCTCGTGAGGATCCTGGGGCAGGAACGCGCGCACGCTCCAGACGTAGAGCGCCACGTCCCTTCCCCGGGCCAGCGCCTCGAGGCTGTCCCGCCCGCCTCCGGCGAGATCCACGTACGTCTGGAGGCGGTCGTTGGCCTCGAACCGGACGGCCCTGCGCGCGCCTGCCGGCGCCAGCTCGTGCACGCGGAAGAACGAGTCGGCGCGCGCCAGCGCGGCCTGGCGCGTGAGCCGCTGCCCCAGCGTGAGAAGGGGCATGGCCCTGGGGAAAAGCCACAGCGCGGCACCCGCCGCCACCACGCCCACCACCCCCAGCCAGAGGCCGGGGTGGCGCAGCCGCGCGGGGCCGCTCACCGCACCCCCACGGAACCGCTCACCGGATCACTCCAGGCGCCGCCCATGCGAGCATGATCGGGCCGGCGGCCCCGGGGGCGCAAGCGGGTACGGGGGCCGTCCTCCCCGCGGCGCGCACGTCCCGCCGGCGCCGCGCACGTCCCGGCGTCGCCCGGCATCGTCGGGCGCAGTAGAGCCGCCCCCGCCTCCACGCCCGGACGCTCACACCCGCGACGACGGGCACAGATGCGACACGGCGCACGCCTCGCAGCGCGGCTTGCGCGCATCGCAGACCCGGCGGCCGTGCCAGATGAGCAGATGCGAGAGCATGGTCCAGCGCTCCCGGGGAAAGAGATCCATGAGGTCCCGCTCGATCTTCTCCGGAGTGCGCTCCGCCGTGAACGCCAGCAGCGTGGACAGGCGCTTCACGTGGGTGTCCACCACCACGCCCTCGTCCACCCCGAAGGCATTTCCCAGGATGACGTTGGCCGTCTTGCGTCCTACGCCCGGCAGGACGGAGAGCTCCGCCATGGTTCCCGGGACCTGGCCGTCGTGCTCCTCCACCACCCCGCGGGCGAAGCCGATGATGTTCTTCGCTTTGTTCCGGAAGAAGCCCGTGGAGCGGATGATCTCCTCCACGTCCTCTTGGCGTGCCGCGGCCAGCGCGCGGGCGTCGGGATAGCGGCGGAACAGCCCCGGGGTCACCATGTTCACGCGCTCGTCGGTGGTCTGCGCCGACAGGATGGTGGCCACGGCGAGCTGGAAGGGGTCCACAAAGTCGAGCTCGCAGTGGGCCTTGGGGTACTCTTCGGCCAGCAGCTCGTAGACCTCGGCCGCGCGCGCGGTACGGGCCTTCTTCGACTCCCTGGGCATGACGTCAGATCCTCTCGTAGGGGAGCGTGGAAGGGGTGGGCTCCGAGGGGGCGGGGCGGGCGGGCCCATCCACCGGCGTGCCGGGCTCGGCCCGCACGTGCGCGAAGAGCCGGGCCACCAGCTTCAGCACCTCGCCGGCGGCCACGAAGGAATACAGCTCCTCCAGCTCGCCTCCGGGAAGCGTCGTGGCGAAGTCGGGGCCCCGGGAGCGGATGGGGGTGTCGAGCCAGTCGGCCGCGTCGGCCCACGGAGCCTCGGGAACGGGTACCACCGCCAGCCCGGGGCGGTCGTCGCGGAGGCCCGCGGTCAGCAGCACGTGCAGCATGTCGGCCTCGCCGAGGCACCAGAAGAACCCGTCCACGGCCTCGGCGGGCTCGTCGGGCGAGGGCCGGATCCAGAAGAGGTTCCGGGGGAGTTGCGCGTAGCCGGCGCGAGCCGGGACCTCGAGCACGCCGTTCCCGGAAGCGTGTTCAGCCGCGTAGCCTCCTACTCCCTCGCCCTCCACCAGCGCCCGCGCCGTCTCCTCGCTCACCAGGAGCGGCCTGGCCCCGCTCCGCGCGAAATGGAAGGCGTGGTAGAGGAGGAGCGCGTAGTCGTACGTCGCCTGGGGTCCCACGCGCTCGGTGCCCCCCGGCTGGATCCGGTGCAGGAACGAGCCCACGGCTTCCAGCGTCACGAAGGCACGTCGGTCCACCGGATCCACCCCGGCGCCCTCGGCCGCCGAGGCCACGACGGACGTGAACTCCGCCGCCGCGTCGGCGTCGGGAAACGCCAGCTCGAAGGGGGTACGCCGGAGAAACGCATCGTGGAGGGCCATGGGACGTTGAACCTAACAGCCCGACGGGGTCGAAAGCGCGCCGCGCGGGATCACCCGGCGCCGTCCTCCACCCGCTCGGCTTCGGCCTCGCTCTCCATCACCACCGGCCGATAGGTCCCGAAGAGCCGCTTGGCATCCCCCCACCAGCTCCGCTTCCGCACCAGCACCAGCTCCAGCGACTCCTGGTCGCCTTCCACGCCGTCGACCCACACGAAGTGGACGTCGCCCAGCTCCTCCGGCTTCGTCACCCGGTAGCGCACCCCGTACCACGTCAGCTCCAGCGACGGGGCCGCGTCGAAGTTCTCCGCACTCCACGGCTGCTCCACGTAGTAGCTCCCCTCCACCTTGAAGACTCCCCCGCCCAGCTCCTCGCCGCGCTGCCAGTACCAGGGGTCGAAGTCCTGGCCTTCGTCGCGCTTGAACGTCTCGTCCAGGGCGTAGTCCACCCCTTCCAGGGCGTCCTGCCGGGCCAGCGACTCCAGGTGGTGGCGCAGCTCGTGGGTGAGGGTCTCCCACAGCTCGCCCTCCCAGTCGAAGTCCGGGTCCTGGCGGGCGAGGCTCCGGAAGGATCCCCAGAACAGGACCACCACGGAGCGCGTCGTTTCGGGACCGCCGTAGTCCGAGGCGTACGACTCGGTGTCGCAGTGACCCATGGTGTAGATGTCGGGAAGCGTCGGATGGGGCACGGCTTCCCGACTGACGACGACGCCGTCCACGCCCTCCTTGAACTCGTCGGGGATGGCGTCGTAGGCCTCGGTGGCCGCTCGCTGGAACTCCTTGAACTTCACCGAAGTCCACCGTGCGATGGTCGGCGTCGTTTCGGTACGTGCCGGCGGCTATGGCGCGGCCCGTGCGCGGGGGAGGCGCCGTTCCCTCCCCCTCCGCTCCCCGCGCCCCGCCCTTTCCTCAGTCCTCCTGCGGCTGCCCCACGCCTTCCTTCAGGTGGCGCGCCATCCAGCCGTTGGCCAGCACCAACACCACGAGGACCGCACCCCATTGGATGAGCACCGTACCCACGTTGCCGGGGGAGAAGAGCGTCCACGTGGCCTTCGCGTTGGCGCCCCGGGCGCTCCACAGCCACCACACCATGAGGACGACGGACTCCACCACGATGAAGCGCATCACCCAGTCCCACCACGCGCCGATGCGCAGGTCGGAGCCGGCGTGGTTGATGTACGTCTCCCGCCACTTCTTCACTCCCGACCTGAGCACTGCGAAGGCGAAGAAGAACCCGGAGAGCATGAGGCCGACCCCCCAGACCCAGTCCTGGTTGTGGAAGAAGTCGATATTCAGAGCCGACGGGATCCCGAAGAGCACGCCCGCCGTGCCCACCAGGGCGATGGCGCGGCCCCGGGTCATGCCCAGGTCCATGAGGACCCGGGCCGCGAGCTCGATCATGGACACGAGGCTCGTCCACGCGGCGAAGAGCAGCGCCAGGAAGAAGAGCGCCATGAAGAGCCGCCCCGCCGGGATGTGCGCGAACAGCTGCGGGATCCAGATGAACGTGAGGCCTTCGTTGCCGGCGCCCACGATCTGGCTCGCGGCCCCGGGCATGACGGAGAACACCGTGCACAGCACCATGATGCCCGCCAGCAGGGAGATGGAGTTGTTGCCGAAGCCGATGACGAAGGCGTTCAGCGACGTGTCCTCCTTGTGGCGCATGTAGATGGCGTACGTCGTGACGAGACCCCACCCCGCCCCGGTGTCCCAGGCGTTCTGCGTCAGGGCCTGGAGCCAGATCCGGTAGTCGCCGAGCTGCTTCAGGTGCGGCGTGAACAGGAACGCCAGCCCCTTCTCCGCCCCCGGCAGCATGACGGCCCGGACGGCGAGAACCACGACGAGCACGATGAGGCTCGGCATGAGGATCTTGGCGGCGGTCTCGATCCCCCTCACGCCCTTCGAGACTACGAAGATGCCCAGCGCCATGGCGCACACATGGGTGATGAGCGCCTGCGGGTGGGAGTTGAAGCTGTTCCAGAACGCTTCGGGGACCTTCCCCGGGATCTCGCCGGTGAGGCTGGCCACGAAGAAGCGGATGGTCCAGCCCATGACCACCGAGTAGTAGAACATGATGGCGGTGGCCACGAAGGCGACCCACGCGCCCATCCACGCGAACTTCGGCCCCAGCGTCTTGATGAAGGCGCCGACGGGCCCGTAGCGCGTCCCCTTGCCGATGGCGAACTCGACGATGAGCAGGGGGACCGACCACGCCATGAGGAACACGGCCCACGCCACCAGGAACGACCCCCCACCGTTGGTGGCGGCGATGCGCGGGAATCGCCAGATGTTGCCGGTGCCCACGGCCATTCCGAGCATGGCCAGGAGCATCCCCCACCGTGAGCTGAAGACCTCGGACTTACCGGTGCTGGAGGACAAGACGCTCTCCCCGTGGTCTGGACGCTGAAAAAGCCCCACCCCCGGAGGCGGGCTCCGGAGGCGGGGGAGAGTATACGGAGGTGTGGCCGAGGAGGCTACGCCGCCTCCACCTCCGATGTGCAGAACGGGCACCGCGTCGCCTTCAGCGGAATCGACGACGTGCAGAACGGGCAGTCCCTCGTGTCGGGCGGCGGTGGCGGCGCCGCCTCCTCCTTCCGCTTCAGCCGGTTGATGCCGCGCACCAGCAGGAACACCGCGAACGCCACGATGGCGAAGCTCACCACGGCGTTGATGAACACGCCGACGCTGAGGGTGACGGCCCCCGCCTCCTTGGCCGCCGCCAGCGTCTCGTAGGGGCCGCCCGGCGTTCCGCCCCGGAGCACGACGAAGATGTTCTGGAAGTCGACGTTGCCCACCAGCATGCCCAGGGGCGGCATCAGCACGCCGTCGACGAAGCTCTTCACCACCGTGCCGAAGGCGCCCCCGATGATGATGCCCACCGCCATGTCCACGACGCTGCCCCGAACCGCGAACTCCTTGAACTCCTTGACGAGACCCATGCGTGCCTCCTGGGGAAGGTTCATTCGGCCCTTCTCAGCGCCCCGCCATGCGCTCCCGCAGCCACCCCACCACCTTGTCCGTCGCCACCCGCACCTGCTCCAGTGAGTCCCGGTCGCGGATGGTGACCGTATCGTCCTCGTTGGTCTGCCCGTCCACCGTGATGCACCACGGTGTGCCCGCCTCGTCCTGGCGGCGATAGCGTCGTCCGATGGAGCCCGCCGCATCATAGAACGACGGAACCGAGGCCTTGCGCAAACCCTCGTGCAGCTTGGTGGCGATCTCCGGCAGCCCGTCCTTCTTCACCAGCGGGAAGACCGCCGCCTTCAGCGGGGCCAGCCTCGGGTCGAGGGACAGGACCACCCGCTCCTCCCCCTCCACCACCTCCTCGCGATACGCGTCGGTCAGCACCACCAGCAGGGTGCGATCCACCCCCATCGACGTCTCGATGACGTAGGGGACGTAGCGCTCGTTGGTGGCGGCGTCGATGTACTCGAGCCTCTTTCCCGAGTGCTCCTGGTGCCGGGAGAGATCGAAGTCCGTACGGTTGTGGATACCCTCGAACTCCTTCCACCCGAAGGGAAACTCGTACTCGATGTCGAAGGCGAGCTTGGCGTAATGGGCCAGCTCCTCCTCGGTGTGTTGATGGAAGCGCAGCTTCTCGGCCTTGATGCCCAGCCCCGCGTGCCACGCCATGCGATCGGCCTTCCACCGCTCGAACCACTCGTCGTCGGTGCCGGGCTTCACGAAGAACTGCATCTCCGCCTGCTCGAACTCGCGGGTGCGGAAGATGAAGTTCCCCGGCGTGATCTCGTTCCTGAACGCCTTGCCGATCTGGGCGATGCCGAAGGGCACCTTCTGGCGCGCCGTCCCCTGGATGTTCAGGAAGTTGACGTAGATCCCCTGTGCCGTCTCCGGCCGCAGGTAGATGGCGGCGGCATCCTCCTCCACCGGCCCCATGAACGTCTTGAACATGAGGTTGAACATACGGGGGGTACCGAACGCGTTCCGGGTTCCGCACGTGGGGCACTGGCCGCCCTCGACCTCGGGCAGGTCCGCCCGGAAGCGCCGGTGGCAGCTCGAGCACTCCACCAACGGGTCGGTGAAGCCCTCCACGTGCCCCGACGCCTCCCAGACACCGGGGTGCATGAGGATGGCGGCGTCGAGCCCCTCGATATCGTCCCTCTGGTGGACCATGGCGCTCCACCAGAGGGCCTTGAGGTTGTTCTTGAGCTCGACGCCCAGGGGCCCGTAGTCCCACACCGAGCCCGTGCCGCCGTAGATCTCCGAAGACTGGAACACGTAGCCGCGCCGCTTGGTGAGCGACACGAGCTTGTCCATGAGGTCGCCGCTAGCCATGCATCCCTTGCCCTGCGGGGAGTTTTTCCCTTGACTGGGAAGGCGCGAAAATTACCCGGGGCCGGGGACGGGGACAACGCCCACGGCGCTCCGTGCCACCGAACCCTCCGCGCCGGAAACGGGTACCACGGCTGGACATCATTCATGAGCCCGGGCCCGGGGACGGCCCCGAGCCAGACTGCGAGCCAAGGCATGCTGAACTTCACCGAGCGCGCGCGCGATGTCGTGCGCTCTTTCCTGGATCAGGGCGCGGACGAGCTGGACGCGCTGCGCGTTTCCGTGGTGCCCGGAAGCCCCGTGGCGCCCCGCTTCGAGCTCACGCTGGTGGGCCTCGCCGAGCGGCACGAGGACGAGCGCGAGATCGACGGTCCCGGCTTCCCGATCCTCGTCAAGGAAGCCGACGCGTCCCGTCTCGAGGGCGCGACGGTGGACTTCGTCGAGCGGGTCAACGAGAGCGGGTTCGAGGTGCGCCCCGTCCCCGGCGCGTTCAACGGCAACGGAACGCGCCCGGCGGCCGCCGCCCCCACCGGCGTCATCGCGGAGCGGGTCAAACAGGTGCTGGACGACCAGGTCAACCCCGCCATCGCGTCGCACGGGGGCATGATCTCCCTCGTCGACGTGAAGGACACCGAGGTCTACGTGGAGATGAGCGGAGGGTGCCAGGGATGCGCGCTGTCCCGCATGACCCTCCGGCAGGGCGTGGAGCGGATGCTCAAGCAGGCGATCCCCGAGCTCACCGCCGTCCACGACGTGACGGACCACGCCTCCGGAGCCAGCCCGTACTTCCAGAACCAGTGAGTCGACCGGGGCCGTGCGGCGGGGATCTCTGGTCCTCCTGACGGCCCTGGCGCTGGCCGGAGCAGGGCTCGCGGCGCCGAGCGCACGAGCCACGGCCCAGGCGTGCGCCCGCCCATGTGTCGGCCCGAAGCGTGGCGCCATCCTCGCCGCTGGGGGAGGGGACCTCGGTCCTGCCATCTACGAGGAGTTCCTCAGGTTGGCCGGAGGCCCGAACGCCCACATCGTGCTCATCCCGACGGCGGGCGCCGAGGACGGATCCCACGACGCCTGGACGGCCCTGGACGCGTTGCGCGAGGCCGGCGCGGAGCGCATCGAGGTGGTCCATACGCGCAACCGGAGGATCGCCGACCTGCCGGGCTTCGTCGCACCCCTCCGGGAGGCTACGGGGGTGTGGATCTCCGGCGGGCGGCAGTGGCGTCTGGTGGACGTGTACCTGAACACGCTGACCCAGAAGGAGCTCCAGAGGGTGCTCGACCGGGGAGGCATCATCGCCGGGAACTCCGCCGGCGCCTCGGCTCTGGCCTCGTTCCTCCTGCGCGGCTCGCCGACGGGCAACGGCGTGGTGGTGGATCCCGACCACGATACGGGATTCGGGTTCCTGCGCGGGGTCGCCATCGACCAGCACCTGAGCCAGCGGGGGCGCGAGCAGGACCTCATCAAGGTGCTTCAGGACCACCCCGAGCTCCTGGGCATCGGTGTCGACGAAGGCACCGCACTGCTCATCACGGGCGACCAGGCCACGGTGATCGGGCGCGGCCGCGTCGCCATCTACGACCACACCGACCCCCTCACCCTCATCCCCCTTCGCTACCTGGGCCCCGGGGACGTCTACGACCTGGGAGCACGGCAGGTGCTGCTGGACCAGGCCGGCAGCGTCGGCGGCGGCTGAGGCGGTAAGCCGGTCTCCATTCGCAGTACCCCAACGTCGGCGCTGACGAGTGAGGCCTGTGCCTCAGTACACGATCGAGCTACCCCCGAAGCGCGGGTTCACCACGTTGTTGAAGATGGATCCGAACCGGTAGCTGAGGCCGATGGACGCAAAGTAGCTGAAGGTGGTGTACAGCTGGCGCAGGTGGAGGAGGATCTCCTCGTCCGTGACCCCCTGAGCGGACAAGTAGATCTGGTCGTGGACCCAGGAGTAGTATGCGTTGGCGGTGACGGACAGGCCCTTGAAGACCCGCACCTGGAGATATCCGTTGAGGGTCAGGTGGTAGCGGTTCGTCTCCGGGAGAAGGTGGGTCCATGTCAGCGACGTAGACCACTGCCCCCAGGGTTGGATGAGCGATAGGTCCGCCCGTGCCGATCCCTGCAGTCGGGTTTCGGCGTCCTTCTCGTAGATCGTGCGCTGCTTGTACCTCCAGTGATGTGGGCCCACCACGTACTGGAAGGCCAGAGAGCGCCGACTCGATTGCGCATAGGGGAAGACGTCGTACTCCACACCAGGTTGAACGGACCACGCGAGGGTCTCGTTGTACGAGTCCGACGCGCCAAGGCCGGTCCTGACCCCCACCGCCCACTGGCTCCGGACACTGCGCACCAGCGAGCCGTTCACCTCCCACGCGTGCTCCCGTACCGAGTACGTCGAGTCAGTCAGGATGAATTTCCGGGTGTCAAGCGAGTAATCGAAGCCCAGGTTCACCTTCCATGCGTTCGTAGTACGGTTCGCGGTCACCGCACCGTAGTAGCTCCCGTACTTGATGGATGACTCCCCCTCCAGGAAGGTGCTTCCGCTCACCTTGAACACCCAGTAATTCCAGGGATCCTTCCGTGCGGATGTCGCCGGGGAGCGTGCCGCGCCGGAAGGCGGCCCGCCGGGCCTTCCCGCCCCCCCCGGAGACCCGTAGCTGACGCGGAGCTGCTGCGCCGCCTCGGTCTGTGCCAGGTAGCGCACCAGCCCCAGCTTCATCTTCTCCGCGATGGCCCTGCGCTGTTCATCCATGGTTGCCGTGGCCGGCATGTTCACCACGAGGCTGTCTGCCTGGCCCTCGAAGACACCCAGCCCGATGAATGCCACGCGGTACTGCTCCCCGCCTCCACCCGTGGTCTGCTGGGTGATGAGGACATGCACGTCGGCCTCCGTGCGGTCGCGCACCCAGTTGACGTAGGGGATCTGCCGGCGGAAGAAGTCGAAGGCAGTCGAACCGTTGCAGGCGCCGTACTGCGGGCAGTCGAAGAAGACCCGGATGGTCGCCTTGGGCGGCGTCACGTTCTTCTGTGCCGCGAGTGGAGCCGCAGCCATCGCCGCCATCGCCGTCACCACGAGCACCCGACACACGCATCCTGACCTCATGCCCACACCTCCCACCGTCGAGTTCGCAGATACCGCGCGGCAAGGGGAGGGCGCACGGTAGCGACAATATGCGTGCAGAACGCGCGAGAGGGGGAAGAGTCGCGCCCGGGAAGCCGGGTCCGCTACACCGGGTTGCCCGCAGGGTTCCCGCAGCCGCAGCCGCGCCAGGTCGGGACGCGGTGGTCCGCGATCCACCGGGATGCGCCGTGGAATCCCGGAGAATCCTCGCGGAGGAGTCGGCGACCTGTTAGCGGAAGCCCGCCTGCCGTATGCGCTTGAAGAGCGCAGTCGTCAGCTGCTCCGTCGTCACCTTGTCCAGCGCGCCGAGAGAGTCCAGCGCTGCCGTGATCCGATCCACCCTGCTCCACATCTCGGTGCCCAGCTGTTTGCTCGTGGGCACCGCCTCGAGCACGGGGTCGCGCGACACGCCGCCGGCGGCCGGCTCGTAATCGATCTGTGACTGGTTGGCCACCAGGAATTGATGCAGGTTCAGCGAGGCGTTCACCAGATCGTCCATGAGGGAATACGCCGCCTGCCGGCTCTGGCGGGTGGCGGCGAATCCGGAGTCGGCCCGCTCGAGGAGCATACGCGCCGTATCACCCGTGATTCCTTCGTGCTGCAACTGCCTGACGTACTCCTCGTGGAAGACCGTGGCGTCCACGGCGCGCACCGTATCCACGAAGGCCCGGATACCCTGCCAGTACGCGCGGATGCCGCCGTATCTGCCGGCGTTCGCCATGTAGATGCCCGCGAGCCACTGACTGTCCGGCTCGGCGCCGAGGCGGAAGCCCGCCTCCATGTCGCTCAGGTGCGCGATGGTGGCCGACAGGGCCGCGTTGCCGATGTCCCGCATCCGCGGCAGAAGTGCCGCCGGGATCACCGGAAGCGTGACCCTGGCCTGCCCTGCTTTCAGCTGCCCGGCCTGCGTCGCAGCATCGCGGGCCTGATACCACTGCCATCCGTACCAACCGCCGCCGGCCAGAGCGGCCACGACCACGATCCCCCCGAGCGTTCGCAGCGGGGAGCGCCTCTTCACCCGTCGGGGCGGCGAGGGGCGGTTGCGGGGAGTCGGGCGCGCCCGAGTCGGACGATCGGGACGTGGAGGAGGCGCGCGGCCGGCCCTGCGCTCCGCTTCCTCGGGCGGCGCGGCCTGGCCGGAGTCGAACCGCATGGCGCCGTCATCCGCCCCCGCCTCGCCGCCTTCGTCTCCGCCTCTCGCCATCCAGGCCGTGGGAGACTCCAGCGTGAGGTCCGAGGAGGGTTGCTCCAGATCGAGAGCACCACCGGCGTCCGACGCCTCGGGAGGCCGGCCTTCCAGCACGTCGGATCCCTCCAGGGAGAGCGGACCCTCTGCTGCCGGCGGCTTCGGTACCTCCGGAGGCGGCTCGGCAGCAGCGGGCTCGCCGGCGCCGGCCGGGGGAGAACCGACGTCGGTGAAGGTCAGGTCGAGCTTCAGGTCGTCCGTCTGGGGAGCCGGCGGCTCGGATCCCGCTGCGGAGGAGTCCCCGGATCTCTCGATTTCGTCCTCCGCCCCCTCGGCCGCCTTCGCTCCCTTGCCGGTGCCGGCTTCGCCGCTCCCGGAGATGAACTCATCGGAGAGGTCGAAGACCGGGGGAGCTTCCTCGGGCTCGGACGGGGCGATGTCCCCGGGCTCGGCGGCCGCGCTGTCCCGGGGCGGCGGCGCGGACTCCGCCGCGGGCTCCGCCGGCTCCTCGGGGACCACAGGGGGCGGTGGCGCGACGAACCCCTCCTCCGTGGCGTCACGGGAGAGGGTGTGGAAGATCTCGTGGGACGAGGCCGGGCCCCAGCGGTCCGCCTGTGCGTCGTAGAGCTGTGTGTCGGGTCCGATGGCACCCAACCCGATACGGAGCGCGAGAGCATCCACGCTCGGGATGGGCACCTCGTTACCCTGGGAGTCGATGTATGCGAAGCGCATCGCCAGGGGGCTGTGTGGTAGGGGTCTGCCTCGGTCCTATTTTGAAGTCTAAGCCGATCTCAACCGTGCGGCCACCATGTCGCCCGCGACAACCCGGAGCCGGTTCGGCGGGATCGAAAGGGCCGTACCTTTCCACGCCACCCCCCCGAGGGACGTGGCCGCCCTCTCCAGCGGGACAGCCCATGTCTCGACATCGCCTCGTCCTCGCTGCCGTGCTCGTCGTCGGCGCGTGCGCCCCCGGCGATGCCCTCCCCCGGGGTCACGCCGGCGGCGGCTCCCCGGCCGGCACCGTCATCGGCCCCATCGAGCCCCAGGAGTTCCAGGTCCTCGCGCGCCTCGACGTGGGCAGGCGCCCTCGTCAGATCGTGTTCACTCGGGACGGTCGCGCAGCCTATGTGGCGGTGGCCGGCTCGGGACGCGTGGTACGGATGGACGTCGTCGGGCTGAAGGTCACCGGCCGGTGGAAGGTGCCCGGAGCACCCACCGGACTGTTCGTGACCCCGGACCAGAAGAGGCTCGGCGTGTCCCGCTTCGGGACGTCGGGGATCCTCGTGTACCGCCTTGCCGACCACGCCCTGGTGGACTCCCTCGCCACCCCTGCCGGCCCATCTTTCTTCGCGGGCCCCTATGCTCAGAACACGTGGTTCTTGGCTGCGGCACGCGCGGACCGGGTCGTGGACATCGACGGAGCGCACCTTGAGACGCGGTTCACCATCAAGACGGGCCGGTGGCCCTCCACACCTGCGGCCACCCGCGACGGACTCGAGGTGTTCACGCCGGAGGTCGATGACGGCACGGTCTCGATCTTCGATCTGGAGAAGGGCCGCACGGTGGGACGGGTGGCCGTGGGACATCACCCCGGCGGCGGTACCGTGCTTTCCGACGGCACCACCTACGCCGGCGCCGTCCGGGGAGAGGACCGGGTGGCTTTCATCAGCGGTGTCTTCTACCGCCTGGAGGAGGAGATCCACAGGGGCATCGGGGACGCGCCCGCTTCCGTGCTCATGGCACCCAGAGGAAGGGTCGCGTTCGTCAACAACCTTCGCAGCGACGACATCTCCATCCTCTCGGTGAAAGACCGGAAGGTGGCGACGCGGGTCCGGGTGGGCGGGAGCCCCGTGGCCATGGCGGCTACCCCCGACGGCTCGGAGCTCTGGGTCTCGTGCGCGGGCCCAGGCCAGGTCTGGGTCCTGAGCATCCCGGTGCGACTGCGATGAGCGGCGCGTGGGGCGCCC
>Ga0315535_1000055_pt1 | contig 65126 bp, 53 predicted proteins | sample SalMarSW160220MG_2_FD_203092 | JGI IMG/M metagenome (GOLD analysis project Ga0315535, IMG submission 203092) | Salt marsh sediment microbial communities from the Plum Island Ecosystem LTER, Massachusetts, United States - Salt Marsh Sediment SW1602-20 ... | reverse complement strand
TTTTACTTCCATTGGGAAACAGGACCTTGTAGCGTTTGAATACGCGGATCTGACCGGTCTTGACAGGAAAGAGGTGTTTGACCTGGTTCTCTCCATTGATGTAATGGAACATATTGAGGATGACCGGGGGGTGATGAAGCACCTTTGCCAGTCACTGAAACCAGGTGGAATCCTGCTCATCTCCACACCTTCAGACCAGGGTGGGTCAGATGTGCATCATGAACATGAGGCGTCTTTCATAGATGAACACGTCAGGGATGGATACGGGGTGGACGAAATCGATGAAAAACTCCGTACTGCAGGATTCAGTGAGGTTGACATTCGCTATTCTTATGGCAGGCCGGGTAAGATCTCCTGGAAGTTGTCCATGAAGTTCCCTATCAGGCTGGCCAATATAAACAGGCTGTTCCTGCTGCTGCTGCCGGTTTATTACCTGCTTGTTTATCCCTTCTGTTTTTTCCTGAACATGGCCGATGTCAGGGGAGATCACTCCACCGGAACCGGTCTTATCGTGAAGTGCAAGAAGTGAACCTCTCCTTCTATATAGCCAGGCGTTACCTGCTTGGGAAAAAATCCCAGAACGCCATCAACATTATTTCAGCCATCTCGGTGGTCGGCGTCACCGTTGGAACCATGGCCCTGGTCATTGTGTTGTCCGTATTCAACGGATTTGACTTGGTTGTCAAGTCGCTTTTCAGCACATTTGATCCGGATATCAGGATTTCTGCCATGGAAGGGAAGACCTTTGTCCCCGACCCGGTGAGGGTGATGCATATCCGGGATTTACAGGGCGTGGAAGCTGTCTCGGAAGTCCTTGAGGAAAATGTGCTTCTGCTCTACGGTGAGAAACAGCACATTGCTTCCATCATGGGTGTGGATGATTCATTCATAGACGTAACGGGATTGGATACAATGATCTATGACGGGTCCATGAAACTGAAGGACAAAAACCGCTCTTATGCGGTGGTAGGACAGGGTGTAGCCTATAACCTGAGGATCGGGCTCAGTTTTATCGATCCCCTTTATGTATACACCATTGACCGGAAATCAAGGTTTAATATGGCACAACCCGAAGAATCCATTCGCAGAGACTACCTCTATCCGTCGGGTATTTTCGCTATTGAGCAGGAATTCGACTCCAGGTACGTGATTGTTCCCATTGAGTTTGCCAGGAAACTGCTCTCGTACGAAAATGAAGTCTCCTTCCTGGAAATCAAACTGAATCCTGCTTTCCCGGCAGATCATGTTCAGGAGGAAATCGCATCCCTGATGGGACAGGGATACCATGTAAAAAACCGGGAACAGCAGAACGAACTGTTTTATAAGGTCATGAAGTCAGAGAAATGGGCTATTTTCCTGATTCTGACCTTTATTCTGATTATCGCTTCATTTAACATCATTGGCTCGCTGAGCATGCTGATCATCGAAAAGAAAAAAGATATCGATTCCCTGCGTAACATGGGAGCAGGGAACCGGTTGATTGAGAGGATTTTTCTTGTTGAAGGATGGCTGATATCCATCTCCGGGAGCCTGCTGGGGCTGGCCCTGGGAACTGTGATCAGCTGGATACAGCAACGGTTTGGCATTATCAAATTGTCGGGAAGCGGATCCTTTGTTATCGATGCTTATCCTGTGAAAATTATAGGGACAGACATCATGTTCATCTGGATTACCGTACTGCTGATCGGATGGATCACAGCCAGGTACCCGGTAAAACAGATCTCCAGGAAGTACCTGAAAAGCATGGAGCCGGGCGGAATTGTTTAAAACTTTGTGTTCCAGCTAAAGGGAGATGCTCTATTTTTACCATGCAACCTTAAGCAGTATATAACTGTATTGTAGATAAACCGGGTATGTCTCTATGAAAAGAGCCAGGATTTCATTCAGTTTGCTCCTTCTTCTTTCATCCCTGATCTTGTTGCAGGCTCAGGATGTGGTCGTTACTGTGGAATCCACCACCCCTGTTTCCTGCGGGAACGGATCCGACGGTACCATTACGATCTCCATTTCAGGGGGAGTCGGGCAGTACTCCGTGTTGCTTCTCAGATCAACATTCCCGGCCGAATCGGCAGGGCCTATCGTAGGAAACACCTATACCTTTACAGGTCACATCAAATACGCAAGCTATCTGATTATCGTCTCGGATGAAAATCCTGTGACGGGTGACGGACTGGAATGGGCCGGCATTGGCGGACCCAATCCCATTTCCATTACCTCGGCCATTTCCACAGATATCACATGTAATGGTTTCGCTGACGGAACCATCAACGTAAGTGCCACCGGAGAGGGAGGGAATTACATTTTTGACCTGGCCGGACCTGATCCCCAGAACAATGAAACAGGTATCTTTACCGGGCTTTCCCAGGGCAATCATACTGTGACCGTGAGCGACAAGGATGGATGCCTTTCCACCGATGTAACTCCGCCACTGACCATCAATAATCCTGCACCCATCAATATTTCCATAGATAACACTTCCCACGTGGTTTGCTACGGGGACAATTCCGGGTCCATCGGGATCACACCCTCCGGTGGCACCCCCGGGGGAGGAGGATCCGGTTACACCTATGCATGGACCGGACCGGGAGGGTTTACAGCAACCAGCGAGGATATATCCAACCTGGAGTCGGGAGATTATTTCGTTACAGTGTTCGACAAAAACCTGTGCTCTGCCAATGCAGGGCCCATCACCATAGCCCAGCCAGGTGAACTCACCGCCACTCTTACAGGCACTACCGATGTAACCTGCAACGGAGGGAATAACGGAACGGGCTCCATGACCCCCGGAGGAGGTACAGGTGGTTATTCCTTCTCATGGGACGGGCAATTAAGCGGTCTGATCTCCACCCTGCAGAATCCGGTCAACCTGGTGGCCGACACCTATGATTTTACCCTGTTCGATGCCAGCGGATGCTCCCATACCTTTACAGATTTCGCCATCATTGACGAACCGGCACCCTTTGCCATCAATGTGGCAGGAACCGATGATGTGAGCTGCCCCGGAGGAACAGATGGTTCTGCTCAAATTGCACCCTTCGGCGGAACAGCTCCCTATACATTCCTGTGGTCGGGCACCTCTTCCGGATACAGCTCCACAGATCAGGATCCGGTGAACATGCCAGCCGATGCTTTTGATCTGACCATCACAGATGCAAACGGATGTTTCGAGCTCTTTCCCGCACTTATTACCATTTCCGAACCTCCTCCCATCACTGTAACTGTCAACGGTACAGGAGAAGTTACATGCTATGCCGGTGCAGATGGTTCGGCCAGTATCACAGCAACAGGCGGAACACCAGGCTATTCCTTTATCTGGCTTGGTGATGGAACAGGCCACACCTCCACATCTGAAGATCCCCTTGACCTGGTTGCTGATACTTATGACCTTTCCATAACTGACAACAATGGATGCCCTCAGGTTTACAACAACCTGTTGACCATTATCCAGCCGGCTGACATCGCTGTCACCGTAGACAATGTGACTCCCGTGGATTGCAATGGCATATCCTCCGGTTCAATCGACATTACACCTTCGGGAGGGACGCCCATCCTCTCCTTTGACTGGACCGGGCCCAACGGTTTTACGGCGGGTACCGAGGATATATCAAATCTTGAAGCAGGAAATTACAGCCTCACGATAACCGATGCCCGTGGTTGTACCAAGGATTTCATAGATGTGGCCACCATCATCACCAACACGGCCATCACGGCCACATTCACCCTTACCCATATTACCTGTAACGGGGCTGCCAACGGTATCATCAATTCCAACATCTCCGGAGGAACACCAGATTACCTGTATAGCTGGACCGGCCCATCCGGATATACAGCATCCACCGGAAACATATCCGGCCTGACTCCCGGTGCTTACCGGCTTACTGTCACCGATGACCTGGGTTGTATCCAGGTAATGCCCGATCAGGTACTTACTGAACCACCCCCGATCGCGGCTTCTGCCTCTATTGTACATATCGATTGTTTCGGGGCAGCTGACGGATCAGTAAACCTGACGCCTTCGGGAGGCGTATCCCCCTATACCTTTAGCTGGTCAGGGCCCGGAGGATTTTCTGCCTCCACGGAAGATCTATCCGGACTGGACCCCGGTGCATACAGCGTTGCCATTACAGATGCCAACAGTTGCATGACATCCTTCCCCGGCATAGCCACTGTTTCAGAATCGCCCCAGATCCTGGTTACATCCTTAAAATCAGACGTTTCATGTGCGGGATTATCCGACGGATCCATCCAGGTGACTGTCACGGGAGGTGTTCTGCCCTATATATTTGACTGGACGGGACCCGGAGGATTTACCTCCTCTTCAGAAGACATCAACGGACTTGAGGCAGGAACATATGACCTGCGTATCACAGACAGCAACGGGTGTACGGTCAACTTCCCCGGGGTGGAGACCCTTATTGAACCCCTGGCCATCACAGCCACCTATGTATCGCAGGTGGATGTGCTTTGCGGTGGAGATGCAACAGGATCCATTGAAATCGATGTGGCAGGCGGCACTGCACCGCTGATCTTCGACTGGACCGATGGTTCAGGAACAACCATATCCACCGATGAAGATCCTTCCGGCCTGCCTGCGGGGACCTATTCCCTGGCTGTTTCGGATGTGAACGGATGTGCCGCTTCTTTCCCCGGCATGGCAACCCTTTCCGAACCTCCGATCCTTGCGGCTTCACTGGCCAAAACAGATATTGTTTGTTACGGGGATGGAAACGGAACCATTTCAGTAACCGCATCGGGGGGCAACGGACCGTATGAATATTCCAGGTCGGGCAATTTTAATCCCGCCTACCAGTCCAATCCGGTTTTTAGCGGGCTGGGGCCGGGTTTTTATACCATCTGGACCCGGGATGCAAATTTATGTGTGTTCTCCGATACCATTTCCATCCTGGAACCTGAGGAAATCCAGATCCTGGGTGAAATCAAGGGGGGCCAAAACCTCTGCTTTGGAGATGCCTCCGGAACCATTACAATCAACGACGTCACAGGAGGTGTTCTGCCCTATGAATACTCCATCAACGGCGGGATTGATTTTTATCCCACCAATACCTTCCTGAACCTTCCGGCCGGAAATTACCAGACGGTTGTAAAAGATGCAAGCGGATGTGAGGCTTCCGGGAATCTGAATGTCATAACCCAGCCCACGCAGCTGGTGATCGACACCTACCTCCAGGAAGAAATCACCACTTGCGCAGATGCCCTCGAAGGCCGGATTGTGATCTCCGGTAAAGGAGGTTTCGGACCCAAGACCTATTTGCTGGATGGCACCCTGCCCAGCATTTCCGGTGATTTCCAAAACCTTCCGGGCGGCCCGCATGTGGTCAGAATCCGTGATGTGAATGGATGTACACATGACACATCGGTGGTCATCCTTACCCCACCTGCGATCGTTGTGGACAATTTGACCATTACACATGTTACAGGTTGTTTCGGGAACAACAATGGAGCCGTTACTGCTACCGGATCGGGCGGTACAGGTGTTATCACCTATTCCATTAATGGAGGCACATTCCAGGGAAGCGGCTCCTTTAGCGGACTTGTTGCCGGGAACCACACCATTACACTCATGGACGGAAATGATTGTACCCTGGATACGGTCATCACCATCACACAACCGGGGCCCATTACAATCAACTCGGAGATAGTCACCCCGATCACCTGTGCCGGTGCGGCTGACGGGATGATTGAGATCGGCGTTTCAGGCGGGACTCCGCCAATCAATTACACACTGAATCCGGGAGGAATCTCAGATCCCTCAGGTATGTTCAACTCCCTGGCACCCGATACCTATATCATATCCGTTGATGACGCCCTGGGTTGCGGCCCAGTGAATTCCTCACCACTGACCCTCACAGATCCTCCCGTTTTGGTACTCGATTCCATATTGGATGACAACATCAGCTGCTACGGTGCGGGGGACGGAACCATCACCATATTTGTCTCAGGCGGCGTGTCACCCTATGAATACTCCGTGGACAACCAGGCCAACTGGGGGGCTGATTCACTGTTTACCAGTCTTACCCCGGGCACCTATGAGGTATATGTCCGGGATGCCAATCTATGTCAGCTATATGGCGGATCTTTCACCATGAGTGATCCACCCGAACTCTTACTTTCGATAACCACCACTGACATCTCCACCTGTTCGGGGGATACAATCGGAGTCATTGAGGCCATGGGAACAGGAGGAACAGGAATACTTGAATACTCATTGAACGGACTGGACTTTCAGGATAGCGGTACATTTGTCAATCTGACTGCCGGGGCTTACACAGTTTACCTGAGGGATGAAGGAGGTTGTTTCGTGACCGAACCGGTTTCCATCAATGAGCCCGCTCCCGTCCTGGCCACCATAGAGAAAACAGATGCCACATTTGGCAATCTGGGAACCATTGCCATCACCAACACTTCAGGAGGGACATCACCCTATGAATACACCATTGAAGGTCCGTCAGGCATTTTCTCTTCCCAGACCTTCTATGACCAGTTGGAGGCAGCTGCCTATCATGTCATTGTCAGGGATGCCAACACATGCACTTATGAAGAGGAGGTAATGATCCTGGATGTACTGCCCCTGGATGTGGAGGTGCAATCCACCCCTGTGACCTGTTTTGGTGCCGCTGACGGTACCATTGAATTCGTGCCACAGGACGCCGAAGGGGCTGTGAACTATTCCATCGACAGCGGGGTATCATTTGGTCCGGATGCGCTTTTTGAAAATCTTTCCGGTAATGTCACCTATTACCTGGTTGCCATTGATGCTGCCGGGAAGGTATTCAATGATTCCGTAACCATTACAGAACCTCCTGAGATCATCCTTTTGTGGTCGGCTTCTCCGGCAGAATGTAATGCATTCAGCGAGACCGGTGCCATCGATATTTCGGTTTCGGGAGGTTCAGGAGCGTATACCTATCTCTGGTCGGACGGCAGTACAGATGAAGACCGAACAGATGTTGCAGCGGGATCGTATATGCTCCAAACCACAGATGCAAACGGCTGTACCCGGATGGATACCATGCTTGTTGGCAGCCAGGTAATTGTGGATGTCTACGCAGGTGAAGACACCACCATCTGCTACGGAGCTACCATCCAGCTAAACGGACTGGGCGGACATACCGCCTCCTGGTCGCCAGTCACTTTCCTTTCTGATCCGGATATAGCCAATCCCATGGCTGTCCAGGTCACTGAAACTACTACCTATGTGCTGACCATCACCGAAGAGGTTAGTGATTTCGGATGCTTTAACACAGACTCGATAACCATTTCGGTATATCCCCTTACCGGACTGGAGGTGACCGAAGATACATTTATCATCAGGGGAACATTTATCCAGCTGGAGGCTGTGGGTGGTCCCTTCAGCGCGTACCGGTGGGAGCCGGCCACGGGACTGGACAACAGTAATATTTCCGACCCGGTAGCTTCACCACAGGTGTCAACCCGCTATTTGGCTTACGCCACCAATGAGTATGGTTGCGAGGAGACGGATTCGGTATTTATCGAAGTCATAGAAGATTTGAGGGCTTACAACGTTTTCACGCCCAATGGTGACGGATTCAATGATTATTTCGAGATAGAAAATGGAGAGCGCTTCCCGGAAATCATGATTGAAGTATACGGCCGCTGGGGTGAGCTTCTCTATTCCACCAGAGGCTATGATGAAGGAAATCTCTGGGACGGAACATCAAGAGGCAAGGATGTTCCCATAGGCACATACTATTATGTAATCATTCCCTATAGAGGAGCAAGTCCCATAACAGGTAACGTAACAATAATCAGGTAGTATGAGAAAGAACACCACCATACTACTTTTGGCATTGATTGCAGGTTCAGGAAGCCTGTGGGGACAACAGATGCCCCAATATACACAGTATATGTTCAATGACTTTGTAATCAATCCGGCCATTGCCGGCGTTCATAATTACTACCAGATACGGACCAACCACCGTTTTCAGTGGGTAGGGCTGACCGACCCGCCACTGACCAACTCCATCTCTTTCTACGGTCCGCACGAGAAGCTTGACATGGGTTACGGCGGATACATCTATAACGATGTGACGGGTCCTACAAGCAGGACTGGATTCACAGGTGCATATGCATACAACATTGCCATCAACACGGAGATACGGCTCTCCATGGGAATATACCTCAGTATGATGCAGTACCGGATCGACGGTACCCAGCTGAATCCGAAAGATGTCTCTGATCCAAGCATCCTGAACATGGTGAGTACCTCCTATATGCCTGATGCCGGACTGGGCGCCTACCTCTACGCAGAAGAATTCTATGTGGGACTCTCGCTCGCACAACTCCTGAATAACAATGTGAAAATCTATGAAAACAAAGATGGGCTTAACAGGCTTAAAACTCACATCAATTTAACGGGAGGTTACCGCTACGAAATTGACAGGGACTGGAGCCTGGAGCCCTCGGTGATGATCAAGGGAGCTGCACCCAGGGAGCTGAGTTTCGATATAACAGCCAGGGTGGACTGGAAAAAAATGGTGTGGGGTGGTGTTTCATACCGCCTCCAGGACGCCGTATCCATCCTGATCGGATACAGCTATGAAGAAACATTCCTGTTTGGATATGCCTACGACATTGGGATCACCGCCCTTCGAAAATACAATACAGGCACCCACGAAATCATGATCGGATACCGTTTTAACGATATCAAATAACAGCGATGTCGATCCGTAAACTGCCTATCCTTCTTCTCCTGGTTCTTGTCTTCCTGTCAGGATGCTTAAACAAGAAGGAGATTTCCGGAAAAGCGTTTGTACCTCAGGAGGTACTGGTGGATGTTTTGGTGGATATTCACCTTGTGGACGGAATTACCAACGACCGCAGGTTCTACCGGAGGTATAGCCAGGTAGATTCCATTGATGTATTGGGCCCTATTCTGGAAAAACACCACATAACCCTGCAAGAGTTCGATACCACCATGTATGCCTACAGCAGGCATCCCGAACTGCTTGACCAGGTCTACAGCGAAGTCCTCAGAAAGCTGAATATCATGATGGATGAAAATGACCAGGAGGAAGAGGTCAGTAAAGCAGAAGAGTAGCCAGTACCACCACGAATCCAAGCAGAAAACCAGAATAGACCTCCAAAGGACGCTGAACACCGGTAATCAATCTTGCAGTTCCTGTCAATCCCGAGGCAATCAGGGAGAAAATAAGGACCCACTGAAGCGGGGTCTCATAGAGCAGAATAAGGGTTACTATCAATCCTGCCATACCCCCCAGTGCAGCCATGTGTGCACATATATTATATTTCAGACCCACAAGAAGTATAATAAACAAAAGGACCGGCAAGGACAACACATAAGCGTGAACGAACCTGCTCAATGGCAACTTCCCCAGGTATGCAAAGGTAATCACGTAAAGGACAAGGATGACCAGATACGGGATCACTCTCCCCTCCCGGGAGGTGTCCTTAAAGGAAGTAATCAGGTTTCTGTAATAGAGGATGGGCAGCATCATGATCGGGAAAAAGATGGTGCCCAGTGCCATCACAAAGATGATCGCCTTTTTGGCAGCCGGATCAAGCAATGAAAGGTAGGTTCCTGAATTCAGAATCAGCAACAGGCCCAGCGTGGGCATGAGCAGGGGATGAAAAAGGATTGAGATAATACGTGCTGCTGAATTCATTTCTCGTGCTTATAACTCCTTTCGGAGTCTGGCAACCGGCAGCCCCAGCTGTTCTCTGTATTTGGCTACCGTTCTTCTGGCGATCTGGTATCCCTTTTCATTCAGAATGGCCATAAGCCTGTCGTCGGTAAGGGGTTTCCTTTTATCTTCATTTCCAATGCAATTCTGAAGGATTTTCTTGATCTCACGGGTAGAGACCTCCTCCCCGCTATCTGTCTGCATCCCTTCGGAGAAAAAATACTTCAGTGGGAAAATCCCGAAATGGGTCTGAATATATTTGCTGTTTACAACCCTTGATATGGTAGATATATCCAGGTTGGTAACATCTGCAATATCTTTCAGGATCATGGGACGCATCCGGGTTTCATCCCCTTCATAAAAATACTCCAGCTGATATTCCAGGATGGCATTCATTGTAAGCAGCATTGTGTTTTGCCGCTGCCTGATGGCATCAATAAACCACCTGGCCGAGTCCAGTTTCTGTTTCACAAATGTAATGGCATCCTTCTCATCCCGGCTGGCTGATGCCTTATTGGCGCTGTAACTCTCAAACATGTCGGAATAAGTTCTGCTGAGTCTCAGTTCGGGCACATTATTGGAATTCAGGTAGAGTTGAAGCTCTCCGTCGTCCTCTTCCAGGATGAAATCAGGGACAATGTGATGAAAAGATTTTCCCTGGGAATCGCCCATAGCTCCACCCGGTTTTGGATTAAGCCTGAGAATCTCTTCAAGAGCACCCTTCAGTTCGGCTTCAGTGATGCCGAGCCTCTGGATGATTTTGTCGTAGTGTTTGTTGGTAAACTCCTCAAAATGATTTTTCAGAATCTTGAGGGCCAGTTTTGTAGCAGGGTCATCAAGGTCTTTCCGGTTTATCTGCAGCAGCAAACACTCTTGCAGGTTCCTGGCGCCCACCCCGGCAGGGTCAAATTCCTGAATAATCATCAGAACTTCATGCAATGCCTCATAGGAAGTTTCCATTCCCACAGAGAATGCCAGGTCATCCGCAATGGCTTCAAGCTCCCGTCGCAGGTATCCGTCGTCATCAATGTTACCCAGCACATACTCTGCAAGTAACTCCTGTTCTTCTGTAAGCTTCCTTAATCCCAGCTGTGTCTTCAACTGCTCCCGGAAGGAACTTCCCATGGTAAAAGGAATCTCTTCCCTTTTTTGATCGGTGGAATAATTCTGTGAATTCAGCCGGTAGCTTGGTATTTCATCATCCTGCATATAATCTTCCAGCGAAAACTCATCCTGCTGTTCGGTGGCAGTCTCCTCTTTAACATTCTCCTGCTCCGCAAAAGGATCTTCAGCCCCCTCCTCAAGCACCGGGTTCTCTTCAAGTTCTTTCTTTATTCGCTGCTCCAGCTGTATTGCAGGGATTTCCAGCAACTTAATCATCTGGATTTGTTGCGGGGAAAGTTTTTGCAGTAATTTTTGCTGAAGCCTCTGTTTAAGCATCTATGTCAAATTAAAACTCGGCACTCTTAGGTGTCCTTGGAAACGGGATCACATCCCTGATGTTGCTCATCCCTGTCACAAACATAATCAATCGTTCGAAACCAAGACCAAATCCACTGTGTTCCACAGTTCCAAATTTACGAGTTTCCAGATACCACCACAATTCATCTTCAGGAATATTCATTTCACGCATCCTGTTTTGCAGTTTCTCCAGTACTTCTTCACGCTGCGAACCACCAATAATTTCACCGATTTGGGGAAACAGTACATCCATTGCCCTTACTGTTTTCCCGTCATCGTTCTGCTTCATATAGAATGCTTTGATGTCCCTCGGGTAGTCGGTCAGGATCACCGGGCATTTGTAATGTATCTCCACCAGGTATCTCTCATGTTCTGCCTGCAGGTCGAGCCCCCATTTCACAGGAAATTCGAATTTCTTATTTGATTTCAACAATATATCGACAGCCTCGGTATATGTTTTCCTCACAAATGGATGGTCAAGTACAAACCTGAGCCGTTCAAGGAGTCCCTTATCCACCATATTGTTGAGGAATTCAAGGTCATCAGGGCAATTCTCCAGGGTATACCTGATCAGGTACTTCAGAAAATCCTCGGCCAGGTCCATGTTGTCGGTGATGTCATAAAACGCCATTTCCGGCTCAATCATCCAGAATTCGGCCACATGCCTTGGGGTATTGGAATTTTCTGCCCTGAAGGTGGGCCCGAATGTATAAATGGAAGAGAGGGCCAGTGCTCCCAGTTCACCTTCCAGCTGGCCCGAAACAGTCAGGTTCGTGGGTCTTCCGAAAAAGTCCTGTGTGAAATCGATTCCACCGTCCTCATTCTTAGGAGCACCGTCCAGATCCAGGGTGGTTACCTTGAACATGGCTCCGGCTCCTTCCGCATCGGAAGCGGTAATAATGGGGGTATGCAGATAAAAGAAACCCCTGTCGTTATAGAATTTATGTATGGCATATGCCAGGGCGTGCCTGATCCGGAATACAGCACCAAAGGTATTGGTCCTGAAACGCAGGTGAGCGATCTCCCTGAGAAACTCAAAAGAGTGTCCCTTTTTCTGCAGAGGGTACTTTTCAGGATCCGAATCTCCAAGGATGACCAGCTCCCTGGCCTGAATCTCCACACGTTGTCCCTTTCCCATGGATTCCACCAGCAACCCTGTTACACTGATACTTGAACCGGTTGTAATCCGTTTCATGGTCTCATCGGAAAATGCTTCCAGGTTAGCAACCACCTGGATATTGTGTATGGTGGTCCCGTCGCTGACAGCAATAAAAGCCACCTGGTTGTTTCCACGCCTGGTCCTCACCCATCCTTTCAGCAATACATCCCTGTCTGTTTCCCCGGATGTCAGCAATTCTTTCACCGTTGATCTTTTCATCTGCTTTTCTTTTTGCAAGCTACAAAAGTACAATTTTATCAAATTCCAATCGTTAACTTTATAATCTAAAAAGATTCGACTAATTTTACACAGTTTCAAAAATTTACACCATGGAGCAAGTGAAGAAGACCATCATGGTCACCTGGGATTTTTCTACTGTTTCCTATAATGCGCTCAAGCATGCCATCAGGATGTCACAAATTGTGAAATACAACATTTTGTTGTTTCATATTGTGAAGAATCCTTCGGAAGTAGAAACAGCCGTTGAAAAGCTAGGAAAAACAGTTGCTGAAATTAAGAATGACCTGGGCGTGGAAGTTGGCAGCTATGTGCACCATGGCAAGATATTCAAAGAGATCTCCGACTTTGCATCCAATGAAGATAACAAGGTTGATTTTGTGATCATGGGTACCCACGGGATGAAAGGTGGCCAAAAATTATTCGGCAGCTGGGCTCTCAGGGTCATCGCAGGATCAGCAGTCCCTTTCATTGTCGTTCAGGATGAGCCGCCAAAAAAAGACAGGTATACCGATATTGTATTCCCCATTGATTTCAAATCAGAAAACAAGGAGAAACTACAATGGGCCATCTTTCTGGGTAAATACCTGAACTCCAAAATTCACCTTTACAAAGCACCGGTGGCTGATAAAAACCTTCAGAAAAAAGTCAATGTAAACCTGAACTTTGCCATACGGTTTCTGATCCAGAACAATATTGACTACGAAATCCACGAATCCAAGAAGTCCGGGAATTTTCAAAAGGAGATCCTTTCATTTTCAAAGAAGATCCAGGCAGACATGATCCTGATCACCACAACCAAACACATCACGAAAGTAGATTACATTTTTGGGGCCAAGGAGCAGTACCTTCTTTCCAACAACGAAAAGATCCCGGTCATGTGTGTCAATCCCAAATCCAACTTCGCCAAGGTGAGCCAGTTCATGTATGGCTAGGTTATTCTATCGCCAGCGCAGCTGGTTTTCTAAGCCCTAACGTTCGCGAAGCGAACTCCTAACTTTTCATCATGTCAATCATTGTAGAGGGTATTACCAAGGCTTACGGTTCCCAACTGGCGGTTGATCATGTTTCTTTCAGTGTTCATACCGGAGAGGTGGTTGGTTTCATTGGACCAAATGGTGCAGGTAAATCCACCACCATGAAGATCATCACGGGGACCGTGCGGCCCGACAAAGGAAGCGTGGAGATGAATGGACGCCCTGTCTCTGAAAACCAGAAAGAGATCCGGAAGATCATTGGATACCTGCCCGAGCACAATCCGCTTTACCTGGAGATGTATATCAGGGAGTACCTGGCCTATACAGCCGGTCTTTACGGAATCAAAGGCAGGGAGAAAAAAGAACGTATAGAAGAGGTAATCCGCATGACGGGCCTGACGCCGGAAGTCCATAAGAAGATTGGGAAACTCTCCAAAGGATTCAGGCAGCGGGTTGGCCTTGCCCAGGCCCTCATCCATGATCCCGAGATTCTTATCCTGGACGAGCCTACTACTGGTCTCGATCCCAACCAGCTGGTGGAAATCAGGTCCCTGATTTCATCCATTGGAAAAGAGAAAACAGTCCTCCTTTCCACCCATATTATGCAGGAAGTCGATGCCATCTGTGACAGGGTGCTTATTATCAACCAGGGAAAAATTGTGGCGGACGGGCAATCGGCCTCCCTGAAAGAGAAAGGCGCCGGTCTGATCCAGACCATTCATGTGGAACTGAGTACGTCTGTTGATCCCGCACTATGGAATCATCTCGGTTTTATCACCCACGTCAGATCCCTGGAAGGGAACCAGTTCCTTCTGGAAACCAGTGAAGCCAGCGACATCAGAGGCGAAATCTTTAATTTTGCTGTAAATCAAGGCCTTACAATTCTATCCCTTTCTCTGAAGGAAATGAGCCTCGAAGAGGTATTCCGGGAAATTACCCAGGGTTAATCAATTGATTAATTGTTAGATGCAACGAAAACAAATTGGCATTGTATTTGTTTACATTATTTATATATTTACCGATTCAATTTGTTAACCAAATGTTTGCCCTATGAAATTAAGAGTGATAGCTATTTTAGGAGGAATACTGATTGCAGCTTCGTTATCTGCCCAAACCCTTACGGACGTGATCAACGAATTCAATGCAGGTGTTGAAAAAGTCAACAACCAGGAATATGATGCATCCCTGGAGCATTTTAACCAGGTGCTTACTCTTGCCGAATCCGTTGGTGCCGAGGCTGATGAAATGAAGGCAAAAGCCGAAGAACAGATCCCGCTGGCTTATTACAGGCAGGCCACGTTGTTCATGAAAAGGAGGCAGTTTGATAATGCCATCCCCTATCTGGAAAATACTGTACAGACAGCTGCTGAATTCAACAACAACCAGGAGACCGGTGAGAAAGCCAGCAAATACCTGATGCAGTCTTATATGATGGAGGGCCAGCGCGACTATAAAAATGAATCCTATGAGGATGCATTGGTCTACTTCGACAAGGCCCTGGCTATGGATGAAACCCTCTACCAGGCGCATCTAGGAAAAGGAATGATCTTCCTTGAAAAGGGGGAGAACGAAATGATGCTGGAAGAGTTTGCCCTGGCCAAAAAAGGTGCCCTGGCTGATAATGACACAAATACTGTACAACAGATCGATGCAAAAATTGACTCCTATTACAACAAATTCATCATCGACGAGATGGAGATGATCGATCCGGAAGATCCCGATTATGAATATGTCATTGAAGCCTGTGATAAAGCGCTCGTTGTCAATCCCGCCAATCCAAGAGCCCTCTACCACCTGGCGTTAATCAGCAATAAGAAGGTGGAGTACGATGCTGCCATAGAATATGCTCTGAAAGCACTGCTTTCCGAAACAGAACCTGTCTGGATTTCCGCTATCAATTACGAACTGGGAAGTGCCTACGAGAACACTGTTGAATATGAAAAGGCCTGTGAAGCGTATGGAAAAGTGGTTGAGGAACCCTTCCTGTCCAGGGCTGAGAAGAAAATGGGATCCGTCCCCGGTTGCAATTAGTCCAAGATTTTAGGGAAAACATCAAAAGCAGTGTATTTATCACTGCTTTTTTTTGTCGCTTGCTGTAAATTTATTTCCTTTGTTCCATCTCAGTGGAGAGATTTGGCTGATTGCAACCACATTAAAAAATGCTAAAACAGGTTATTCCTGATTATCAACTTTTCTCTCCCTGGTTATTATTTACACAACTAATCATTTTTAATATGGCATATCTATTTACTTCCGAATCAGTTTCTGAGGGACATCCGGACAAGGTATCGGATCAGATTTCAGATGCATTGCTGGATGAATTTCTTGCTTTCGATCCCAGTTCGAAAGTTGCTTGTGAAACCCTTGTAACCACCGGTCAGGTGGTCCTTGCCGGAGAAGTTCATACCGACACCTATATCGATGTACAAAAAGTGGCGCGGGATACCATCAAAAGGATCGGGTATACAAATAGCGACTACCAGTTTGAATACAATTCGTGTGGTGTGTTGACCATGATCCATGAACAGTCCCAGGACATCAACCGTGGTGTTGACCGTGGAGATCCCATGGACCAGGGAGCAGGCGACCAGGGAATGATGTTTGGTTATGCAACCAACGAAACAGATGATTTCATGCCCCTCCCACTTGAGCTGAGTCACAGGCTCTTAATCGAACTTGCTGCCATACGCAGGGAAGGAAAAGTGATGACCTACCTCCGGCCTGATTCCAAATCGCAGGTTACCATTGAGTATGATGACAATGATTCCCCCATCAGGGTTCACACCATCGTCCTTTCAACCCAGCATGATGAATTTGACAGCGACGATGAGCGAATGCTGAACAAGATCCGTTCGGACGTGAAAGATATTCTGATCCCCCGTGTAGCAGGTCAGCTTTCGGAAAGACTCCAATCCCTTTTTGATGATCACTTCATCCTTCATGTGAACCCAACCGGGAAATTTGTAATCGGCGGGCCCCACGGTGACACCGGCCTGACGGGAAGAAAGATTATTGTGGATACCTATGGCGGTAAGGGAGCCCATGGAGGTGGAGCCTTCTCGGGTAAGGATCCTTCAAAAGTGGACCGTTCTGCAGCCTACGCTGCCAGGCACATTGCAAAAAACATTGTGGCTGCCGGGATCACAGATGAAATACTTGTACAGATCTCCTACGCCATCGGAGTGGTGAAACCCATAGGTGTATTTGTGAATACCTACGGGAAATCAAAGGTAGATCTGAGCGATGGAAAGATTGCTGAAAAAATTTCTACACTCTACGATCTCCGGCCGGCTGCCATTGAAAAGAACCTGAAGCTACGCAATCCCATCTATTCGGAGACAGCCTCCTACGGACACATGGGACGCACACCGGTGACCGTCACCAAAGTGTTCACGTCCCAGTACTGGGAAGAGAAAACCATCGAGGTAGAGCTCTTCACCTGGGAAAAACTGGATTACGTTGAAACTTTTAAAAAGGCCTTTAACCTTTAAAAGATATGTTTTCAGGGATTGTGGAAGAGGCCGCCAGGGTGGTTCGGCTGGAAAAGGAGCAGGACAACCTGCATATCACCATGCAATGTTCCTTTGCCCAAGAGTTGAAAATCGATCAAAGTATCTCACACAACGGGGTATGCCTTACCGTTGTAAAGATCGAGGATGAAACATACACTGTGACTGCCATCAGGGAGACCCTCCTCAAATCGAACCTGGGACTTCTGAAGACCGGGGACAAAGTTAACCTGGAACGAAGCACAAGGCTGGATTCACGGCTTGACGGCCATATGGTGCAGGGTCATGTGGACCTTACCGGCACCTGTACCGAAGTGGCGGAAGCAGATGGGAGCTGGTACTTTACATTCGAATATGATCCCCTGAGCGAAGAACACATGACCGTAGAAAAAGGTTCCGTATCTGTGAACGGGGTGAGCCTGACCGTGGTTAATTCAAAGGACCGCACCTTCCAGGTGGCCATCATTCCCTTCACTTATAAGGTCACCAACTTCCACCAGTTCCAGGTGGGCACGGTCGTGAATATTGAATTCGATATCATTGGAAAATACATTGCCAGGATCCTGAAATCCCAGCTGGGAAAATAGAATTCCATATGTTTTAAAGTAGTGACCCGGAAGTCTGCAGGCAGAACCCTGTTTTGTATATTTGGTCTTCAAATCATCATCCATGCAGACAATTCTTGTTCTTGGTGCAGGTCTCTCCTCAACCTCCCTGATCACATACTTCCTGGATCATGCCGATCAGGGCTGGAAGGTACGTGTGGGTGATATCAACCTTGAACGCGCCCTGTCCCGGATTGAGGGTCATCCGTCGGGAGAGGCATTCTTGTTCGATGTTCACCGGGTTGAACAGTGTTACGAGGAGATTCGGAAGGCGGGTATAGTCATCAGCCTGCTCCCGGCCAGAATGCACCATCTGGTTGCCGAGGCGTGTGTTGAGATCGGCAGGGACATGGTTACGGCTTCCTATCTCTCTCCCGCCATCAAAGTACTTGACAAGGCCGCCCGTAAAAAAGGGATCGTCCTGATGAATGAATGCGGGGTGGATCCCGGAATCGACCATATGTCGGCCGTACAGATGATCGAAAAGATCAGGGGTGAAGGGGGGGAACTGCTGGCCTTTGAATCGAGCACAGGGGGACTGGTGGCACCGGGGTATGAAAACAATCCCTGGCAGTATAAATTCACATGGAACCCCAGGAATGTGGTACTGGCAGGGAAGGAAGGCTCCCGTTTCCTGCACAACGGTAAATTCAAATACATACCATACCATAAAGTGTTCCGACGGATTGAAACCATCCAGGTCCCCAGCCTGGGTACTTTTGAAGTGTACGGAAACCGGGACTCACTAACATACCGCGAAACCTATGGCCTGAATAACCTGGAAACCATGTTCCGCGGGACCATCCGCAGGCCCGGATTCTGTGAAGCATGGGACATTTTTGTTCAGCTTGGCGCCACCGATGATTCCTTTGTAATGGAGAATACGGAAAATATGACCTACCGGGAATTCATCAACAGCTTCATGGCCTATGAAACCAGTATCCCTGTGGAAACAAAACTTGCCCGGTACCTTGGTTTCAGTGAAGATTCGAAAATGATGGAACGCCTCAGGTGGCTGGATATCTTCGATAACAAAAGGATCGGGATAGCGGGGCTCACCCCTGCAGGCATCCTGCAAATGATCCTCGAGGAGAAATGGAAGCTTGACCCGGAGGACAAGGACATGATTGTGATGCAACACCAGTTTGACTTCAGGCTGGACGGAATACACAGAAAGAGGTATTCCACCATGGTGTATGTGGGTCAGGACACAAAAAATACCGCCATGGCTGTAACTGTTGGATTGCCGCTGGCCATGACCGCCCGACGTATCCTGGAAGGCAAATTCCGCGAACCCGGAGTACAGGTACCCATTCATCCGGGAATCTATAATCCGGTTCTTGATGAGCTGAAAAAATACGGAATCGGTTTTGTGGAGGAGGAGATCAGAATTGCTCAAACGAACCCAGGCCAAACAGGGCATAATCATACCTGACAGGATCGGCTGGATCCAGTTCCTGCAACTTTGAAGTAAGTTCTTCCACGGCTGGCCAGTCATTTTGTTTCCGATTCAACAATCCCAGCTTCCTTGCCACTGATCCTGAATGTACATCCAGGGGAATATAGAGGGCATGCATGGGTATCTGATCCCAAATCCCGAAATCCACCCCCTGCGGGTCCCTGCGTACCATCCACCTGAGGAACATGTTGAATCGCTTTCCTGCCGAATTTTTTTGAAGGTCCGGCAAATGTTTGGCTGTTCGTCCCGGGTCGGCAACCTGAAAGAAAACCTCCCTGAATCCGATGATGGCTCCGGCCAGATCTCCATGGGCAGCATAACCTTTGGAAAAAACCGTTTCAAGTCCCCCGAAATCACGGTAGATCCTGCTGAGGGCTTTCAAAAAATAGATACAGTCGATCCCGTTGAAGGTACGGTGCACGAATGGAAGGAACTTCGCCAGATCACGTTCACCGGTATCCAATAAGAAAGCATGGGGCCCCCCGGGCATCATGGTCATCAATTTCCGTGCGTTGGAAATAATGGTAGCCTTGCGGCCCCAGGAAAGTGCTGCAGTGAGAAAAGCCGATATCTCAATATCTGCAGATTCAGTGAATGTATGGGGAACCTGGATGGGGTCTGTTTGGATGAACCGGGGGTTATTGTACAGTTTGGCTTTTTCGTCCAGGAACGACTTCAGTTCGGCCTGATCGATCTCACTGTTCCACCCGGCCATCTTTCATGGTAATAATCCGGTCTGACACTCCAGCCAGATCCCTGTCATGGGTAACGATCACCAGGGTTTTATTGAATTTTTCCCTGAGGCGGATGAACAACTTATGAAGCTCCTGCTTGTTCTCTGTATCCAGGTTTCCCGAAGGCTCATCGGCGAGGATGACCCGTGGGTCGTTGATCAGTGCACGGGCAACGGCTACCCTTTGCTGCTCCCCGCCTGACAATTCACCGGGTTTGTGGTCCAGCCTGTCAGCGAGACCCAGGAAATCGAGCAACTCCCTGGCCCGGTCCTCTACCTCTTTTCTTGGCGTCCGTGCAATGTACCCGGGAATACTTACATTTTCCAGCGCATTAAACTCGGGAAGCAACTGGTGGAACTGGAACACGAAACCGATGTGCCGGTTTCGAAACCTGGCCAGCTGGTTTCCCGCCAGGGTATCGGTCCGGATCCCGTTGATGGATACCACGCCGCCATCCTGCTGACTCAGCGTGCCCAAAATCTGTAAAAGGGTGGTCTTGCCGGCCCCGGAAGGACCCACAATAGAAACTACCTCACCCTCAGCGATCTCCAAGTCGATCCCTTTGAGTACCTGCAGGCTTCCAAAAGATTTGGTGATTTTTTCCGCTTTAATCATCCCTGGCTATAATATCAGGTAAATATACAGAAGATAGATTATAATCATCAGGATACCTTCCCAACGGGTGATCCGTGAACGTGCTGCGGGCACCATCAGGAACAACAATAGCAAGGTGACACCCAGCATCCATGGTATGTCAAAACGGGCGATGGCCCGGTCTACACTGATGTTCCCCACCATCCCGGTCAAACCCAGTACCGCAAGGATGTTCATGATGTTGGAACCAATGATGTTCCCCACCGATATGTCGGTCTCCTTTTTAAGCGCAGCTATGACGCTGGTAGCCAGTTCAGGAATGCTGGTTCCCACCGCCACCATGGTAATGGAAATGACCCGTTGTGAAACGCCCATTCTCCCGGCTATGGTAGCTGCATTTTCCACCAGCAGATTTGCACCCAGGGCAAGACCCACGCAGGAAGCTACGAAAAGGAGAACTGCAACCCATATTTTCATTACGGGTGACCGGCCTTTTAAGGGATCCCGCACCATGGGATTTTTACGTGACTGGATCATCGCCATCCCCAGGTAAATAACCAGCAAAATGATGAGAATAAGGCCTTCATACCGTTGCAGGGTTCCATCCAGTGAAAACACAAACAACATCAGGGAGACAAACATCAGGATTGGCCAGTCTTTCTTCACCGATAAGGGCGGAACAGGAATGGGAAAAATGATGGCAGTGATGGCCAAGACCAGAAGAATGTTGGAAATATTGCTTCCAACTACATTACCCATTGCTATTTCCGGGTATCCCCTGAATGCAGCCTGGAGACTGACAAGTAGTTCAGGAGCAGAGGTGCCGAAGGCAACCACTGTAAGGCCAATAATCATGGTGGGGATTCTTAAGCGCCTGGCGATGGCCACACTGCTGTCAACAAGGAACTTTCCGCATACAAAAAGCAGCAGCAAACCAAGAAGCAGCAAGAGATAGACTTGTATCATGGATCAGGGAAAGGCACTAATTAAGGTCCATGTTCTTCTTCACCCCTTTTACAATTTGGTCAGCCTCCTTGGTAATATTCTTCTTAATATCGTTGGCATCCTTGGTGAGGGAGCTTTTTATCTGCTTAAAATCTTCCATTACCTCCGGCGTACTCTCCTCAAATTCCCGCTTGATATCTTCGGTGGCCCGCTTGAACTCTTTCATGCCCTTCCCGAAAGTCCTGGCCAATTTTGGGATCTCCTTGGATCCGAACAACAATAAAGCGATCAATAAAGCAAAAATAACCTCCTGCCCGCTGATAAATAGAAATGTCCCAAACATCTTTGCCTAGATTTACGCAAATATAGCAATTCCGTAGTATTTCTTCGGTATATATTGTTTGGCTGAGAAATGGGGCGATGGGATATTTATCTCGTTGCTGTTCCTGGCCTTGCTAGTTGTAGGAGATCTGGAGCATGTAATTTCCTTCAGCTTTTTCGGCTTTCACTTCATACTGCCATGAACCGACGTATTTATTCTCCTCTCCTTCCTTGATATTCAATGACTGGCTGAAGCTGATCTCAGCCGATGAATTGATGGTCAGTTCTTTAAATATCTTTCCGCCTGGGTAGGATACTTTGATGTAAATCTCCCCGGAGTTGACCCTCCCGTTGATCATGCACCTGAAATATCGGGTACCTGATTCCACATCAAATTCACCCTTTGAAGAATCCGTACCTCCCCTGAAACTATTGCGCAGGGTCAATTGGGTTTGGGTCTCCTGGAAATAAAAAGGAGCTACACGGGGAACAGGCTCCACATCCGCCACCCTGCTGGAACGGTATACCTCCCTGGCCCGGGAAGCCTCCCTGGCCTGCTCGGCATACTCCATTTCCTGGTTGCGCATTTCATCTTGCTGCTGTTCAAGCATCTCTTTTCTGGCTCTTAGCTCAGCCTCCTGGGTTGCCTTCGCCTCCATCTTCCTCTCTTTCTCTACATCTATGGCCTGTTCATCTTTGGATTGCTGTGCCAGGATTTTAGGGCCTATGCCAATTACGAGTAACAGAGAGAGAAAAAAAAGAATTGTATGTCTTGCTTTCATGGCAATGAGTTTTAATAACAAATGGTTTATATGATAAAAATAACCCCTCTGGCCGTACAACTTGGTTAATGCTGTGTTAACGGTAGGTTAACGACAAATGAAAGATATTATCTTAGTTGTCAAATTGATACGGATGAAGAGCCGTTTCCTGATTTGCTTATCTGCCCTGGCCCTCCTTGTACTCATCGCGGTACAGTTCATGTTTGTATCCGACACGTACGTAACCAAACAAAAACAATTTGATGCCAGGTACGGAACCCTGGCCAGGGAGGCCCTCCGCGATTTCAACAACCAGGATTTCAACTTTGCCTTCGATTCTGTTTTGTATCTCCTTGATAACCTGGCTTTAGAATACCAGTTCCCCGATCCTGATTCAATCATGAAGCCCGTTGCCGGAGCATTCAATGAAATCATGGCCAGCTATTTGGAACCTCAGGATTTCATGAAGGAAGCCATCCGGAAGGCGGGCGAAAATCCTGAATTCACCTACCTGTTTCACATGAAAGAATTATTCCTGATTGATGCTGGTTATGAGCAACAGGTCTATCCTGACAGTCTCCTTTTTGATCCTCCACCCAATGGAGCACTTCTGGTTGGGGCCTATACCCATGAACGGAATTTTTTTCGCATCTCCTATGACATTTACATCAATTTCAGGAACCGGACGCAAATGATCTTTAAAGAAATGTGGCTCATCATGATCCTTTCCACATCTACCTTGTTGCTGGTGTTCTTTGTCTACTTTATGACCCTGAAAAATATGCTGCTTCAAAAGAGGCTGTCGGAAATGAAAACCGATTTCATTAACAACATGACCCATGAATTGAAAACGCCCCTTTCCACCATCGCTGTGGCATCCAGTACCCTTGAGAACCGGTCTGTGATCCGGCATGAGGAAAAGGTGGCAGAGCTCTCTGGCCTGATTAAGAAACAGAACAGGCACCTTACCGAACTGATCGACCGCATCCTGGATATTAAAATATGGGAAAAAGACCAGGTGCGGGTGAAAAGGCAGGTAGTCCATGTGGAAAACTGGATCCGGGATCTTACTGATGCGTTCCTTCTTGAACGAAACCGGGATTCGATGGAACTCACCCTGGAGGTGGACTTCCCCAGCGAAACCATCAGCCTGGATGAGGTGCATATGTCCACGGCCATCAACAATCTGTTGTCCAATGCGGTGAAATATGGACGGCCGCCTTGTTTGATCAATTTGTCCGTTACCGAACACGAAGGATTCCTGATCCTCTCCGTAACAGATAACGGACCCGGGATCAGGAAAGATGAACTAAAACACATCTTCGAAAAATTCTTCCGTGGCCGGGAATCCAGGCAAAGGGTGATCAAAGGACTGGGACTGGGGCTCTATTATGTAAAACAGATTGTGGAAGCACACCAGGGAACCATCCTTGCCCGCAGTGATCCGGGGAAGAAAACTGAATTTATCATCAAAATACCTTTATCAAATGGACATTTTACTGGTTGAAGACGATATCGATTTACAGAAAGTCCTGGCCCAATACCTGGAGCTGTCAGGATTTACAGTAAATACAGCACACCACGGGAAGCATGCCCTTGAGGTTTTTCATAAACACCATACCGATCTGTGTGTCCTGGATGTGATGATGCCGGTAATGGATGGCTTCACCCTTGCCGGTGAAATACGGGCCCTGGATCCCCAGATGCCCATTGTGTTCCTCACCGCAAAGAATCAGAAAGAGGAACGGCTGAAAGGTTTGAAGATCGGGGCCGATGATTATATAACAAAACCCTTTGAAGCGGAGGAACTGGTTTTGAGGATTCACAATATCCTCAGGCGTACAGGAAAAGTGACCGTGGTTAACACGGAACCTGTTCAGCTTGGAAAGCTACTGATCAGATTCAACGAGCTGTTGATTCAGGATGAGGGAAAAGATTACAACCTGACTCCACGCGAATCAGAACTGCTCAGGTACCTGATGGATCATCCCAATACGCTGCTTACAAGGGAACAGATCCTGGAGGAACTCTGGGGTAAAAATGATTACTTCCTCGGACGCTCCATGGATGTATTTATTTCACGGTTGAGAAAATACCTGCAATCGGAACCCTCGGTTTCACTGGACACTAAAAGGGGTGTGGGATTCATCTTTAAGATTTCCTCCCTCACCCCCCGGTAAGATATTGTTCCGGCAATAGTTACTTCCTGACAGTCCCTTTCAGCATCCGTGCGGTTTCATCGCCCTTGATGGTATCATAAACCACCGGTGTGGCAATGAACAGGGATGAATAGGTACCCACCACAACACCGATCAGCAAGGCAAAGATAAAGCCCCTGATCACATCGCCGCCGAAAATAAAAATGGAAAGCAAAACAAAAAAGGTACTCAACGAGGTACTGAAGGTACGGCTCAATGTACTGTTCAGCGCTGAATTGAAAATCTCGCTTCGTTCACGTTTCTTCTGAAGCCCCACATACTCACGGATCCGGTCAAAAATAACCACGGTATCGTTGATGGAGTAACCCACCACCGTAAGGATTGCCGCAATGAACGACTGGTCAAGCTCCAGCGAAAAGGGCATAATCCCATGCAGAAGAGAGAAGAGCCCGATCACAATAAGCACATCGTGCATCAGGGCTGCAATGGCGCCCAGTCCAAATTGCCAGTTGCGGAATCTTATCAGGATATATAGAAAAATGATCAACAGCGAAGCAAAGATCACAATCACCGCTACCCGTTTGATATCATTCGCAATGGTTGGACCAACCTTGTGGGCTGATATGATATACTCCTGCCCGTTTAAAAATTCATCCAGGGTGGCGCCGTCATCCAGGTAAGGCTTCAATCCCTCATACATCTGCGCCACAATGGTTGAATCAACCGTGGGACTTTCATCTTCAATTAAATATTTGGTGGTCACCCTTACCGTACTTTTGTTTCCGTAGGTAATAACCATGGGGGCTTCACCAAACGCGCCGGCAAGACTACTCTGCACTTCTGTAGTTTCCACATCATGGTGGAAAGCAATAACATAGTTACGTCCCCCTGAAAAGTCCACTCCCTTGTTCAATCCGCGTGTAGCCAGGGATACCACACTGGCTAACATGATCGTTCCTGAGATCAGATAAAAGATTCTTCTTTTTCCGATAAAATCGATCTTGGTGTTTTTAAAAGCGTTCCTTGTAAGCCTGGTGTCAAAAGTGATGTTTCTTCCCTTGGACAGCATCCCCTCATACATCAGCCTGGTCAGTATAATGGCACTGAACATGGAGGTCAGGATTCCGATAACCAGGGTGGTTGCAAATCCTTTGATGGGTCCGGTTCCAAAGAAGAACAGGATCAGACCGGTCAGGAAGGTGGTAAGCTGGGCATCGAAAATGGCAGAATAAGCATTCTTGTAACCATCCTTGATGGCTGTTTTTAAATTCTTTCCTGCATTCAGTTCCTCACGTATCCTTTCATAAATCAGCACATTGGCATCCACCGACATACCGATGGTAAGCACAATCCCAGCTATACCAGGAAGCGTCAGGACAGCCTGAAGTGAAGCAAGTACGCCAACGAGGAAGAACATGTTGGCCAGCAAGGCTATATCAGCTACCAGACCCGCTCTGCGGCTGTAGTAGAAGATCATATATGCCAGGATCACCACGAAAGCGATCAGGAATGAATGCATACCATCCCTGACGGATTTGGCTCCCAGCGATGGACCAATCACTTCGCTGGATTCGATCCTTGCACGTGCCGGCATCTTCCCTGATTTCAGGATATTGGCCAGGTCATCCGCATCAGTCTGGGAAAAATTCCCTGAGATGGATGAACTTCCTCCTTTGATCTCTTCACTCACTGTCGGAGCGGAATATACCAATCCATCAAGGACGATAGCCAGGGCTTCTCCCACATTTTCACGGGTCAGGTTTGCCCATCTTTTGGCACCCTCTGAGTTCATATTCATGCTCACATTGAACTCGCCGGTATATGGATCTGTACCAACCCTTGCGTCGGTTACATACTTGCCATCAAGGGCAGGCTGGCCATTCCTGGTGGACTTCAGTGCATGAAGCCTTATAAATTGCTGCTCTGTTCCATCAGGCTGGAAGTGCCATGAGAATTTCATGTCTGAAGGGAAAAGCTGCTTGATCTGGGGAATGGAAAGGTAAGCATTTACTTTGGCCGTATCCTTAAGCAGGACCACACCCACTGTGGATCCGGGAATAAAATTTCGTTCGTTGTCCAGGTATGGTGTTAAAACTGCTATCAGCGGATTCTCCTTGTAAAACTCTGCTTCCTGGTCGTCCAGGACCGACGTTGAATCCAGGCCGGAAAGCAGGTCAAGCCCGGCAGTATCCAGAAGCAGTTCGTCCTGGGGAATGTCCAGAAGTGACTCCTTCTCTCTGCTTTCAGCAGGTGCTGATGAGTCCGCTTTACTCACTGCTGCCGGCTCATCAGCACTTAAAATCGTGGCCAGGGTACTGTTTGCGCGTTCAAGATAGGTCCAGACTTCAGGAGCAGAATAGGTGGTCCAGAATTCCAGGTTTGCCGTTCCTGTGAGCAGTTTGGCCACCCTTTCAGGTTCTTTCACACCGGGAAGTTCCACAAGGATACGCCCCTGGCGTTCCAGTTTCTGGATATTCAGCTGAACCACGCCAAAGCGGTCGATCCTGTTCCGCAATACATTGTATGAATTGTCAATGGCCGACTCAGCTTCAATCTTCAGGTAATCCACCACCTCCTGGTTGGAGGTATTAAAATCTATCTCACCCCTGGTCTCCGGTGTCATAAAAAACTGTGCCAGCTGAGCCCCAGGGTTCAACTCTTCGAAGGCTTCAGAAAAGAGGTCTATAAAATCGCTCTGACTGTTTGTCTTCTTCTGATGGGCCAGGGCCATTGTTTCGGTGAAAACCGGATCGGTCAGGTATTGCGGAGCCGCAATGGACCTTACAATATCTTCGACTGCGATCTCAAGGATCACATTCATTCCACCTTTCAGGTCAAGTCCGAGGTTGATTTCCCTCTCTTTACAATCCTGATAAGTATATTTCTTAAAGAGGACATTATAAACGACCTCGCCCTTCATGGAATCCAGGTATGAACGCTCAATCCTGACATCTCCATTTGCATGGTTCCTTGCATCCTTCTCTACTTTCTGCGAGAAAACAGTAAACAAGAGCTGGTATACACTGACAATGGCCAGAATGATGGTAAACAACCTGATAGCACCTTTATTCTGCATTTTTAACTAGTTTATTAATAGTTACTTGGTTATTTTTTTGAATAGGCCGCAAATATAGCACTTATTTTCCGCACTTCTGAAGGAAGATAAAAAAAATTACGCAACCGGATCATGCCCCGGTTGCGTAATTCCTGTATTCTAACCGTTTGTAAACCGGATGGTTACAGATTCTCTTTAGAACAATTTCAGGTCATCCAGCACTTTCATCACCTGTTTCACACTTTCGGCAGAAGACTTCAGCAAACTCTTTTCCTCTGCATTCAGGCTGATTTCTATGATCTCTTCCACTCCGTTTTTACCAAGCTTTACAGGTACACCCAGGTAGATGTTTTTCTGGCCATACTCACCATTGAGATAGGCACATACGGGGAAGATCCGTTTTTGGTTATCCACAATGGCCTCCACCATCTGTGATACTGCAGCACCCGGAGCATACCATGCGGAAGTCCCCATCAGGCTGACCAGTTCACCACCCCCTTTACGGGTTCGGTCCACGATCTTGTCAATCACATCCGGGCCCAGCAGTTCAGTCACCGGGATACCGCTTACAGAGGTATACCTGGGAAGCGGAACCATGGTATCCCCATGTCCCCCAAGGAGCATGGCATGGATGTCAGAGGGAGAGACTCCTATGGCATCGGCCAGGAATGCTTTGTATCGTCCGGTGTCAAGAATACCGGCCATCCCGAATACTTTATGGGGATCCTTATTGGCTGCAAGGAATGCCGCATAGGTCATCACGTCCAACGGATTTGAAACCACGATGATAATGGCATCAGGTGAATACTTGATGGCTTTCTCGGTCACATCCTTCACGATGCTGGCATTGGTTTTGATCAGGTCATCTCGTGACATGCCAGGTTTACGTGGAATGCCGGAGGTGATTACAATGATGCCTGATCCTTTGGTCTTCAGGTAATCATTGGTGGAACCGGTCACACGGGTGTTAAAGTGGTTGATGGATGAGGTTTGCCATATATCCAGGGCTTTCCCTTCCGCCAGTCCTTCCTTCACATCAATCAGGACAATTTCATTCGCCAGGTCTTTGTGGGCAATTACGTTGGCACAGGTTGCACCTACGTTTCCTGCACCGATTACGGTAATTTTGTTCATAATTCAGGGTTTTTAGGTTAACGTTCTATTAAAAAAATGGTTCAATGGGCTGTTGGACCACTTGTGTATAAATGTAACATTTTCTTGTTTGTATGTCGTGTTGTTTTATAGCATGCCGGTGCAGAATACTTGACTTTTAGCTGTAAAAATGGTAATTTGACAAGGAACTCCAGCTTTGCCCCAATGTCGAACATAGATCTTACTAAATACCTGGCCGACTGGTATAAGGAAGAACCGGCAAAAAACATCTACCCTGGACCGGTCGTCACCATTTCCAGAGAACTTGGCTGTCCTGCCAAAACACTTGCAATCAGCCTCACCGAACGGCTCAACTCACAAAAGAGAGTGAAAGCCAAGGATCATCCCTGGCGCTGGATCAGCAAAGAGATCCTTCAGGAGTCGGCCAGGGAACTGGAGGTGGACTCCAGCCAGATCCAGCATGTATTCGAATATAAAAGCAGGGGGGTGCTTGAAGACCTGTTGCTGGCGCAGTCCAAGGACTACTATAAATCGGATTTGAAGATCAGAACCACCATCGCCCGGGTGATCCGCCGGTTTGCCAATGAAGGCAATGCCATCATTGTGGGAAGGGGAGGGGTGGCCATCACCAGGGATATCCCAAAATCACTTCATATATTCCTTGAAGCTCCCCTTGAATGGCGGGCCATCAGGGTAGCAGAAAAACACAATTACACCATTGAACAGGCCCGTACCTACGCTCAGAACATCGATAAAAAGAGGTCACTTTTCAGAGATTATTTCCAGGGCAAGGGGAATGATTACACCCGGTTCGATATCAAACTGAACTGCATGACACTGGAGCAGGAAGATATGACCAATATCATTGTGGGTGCACTGAAATCCCGTTCGATGCTATGACACCAATACCTTGCCGGTCATCTCTACCGGCCTTTCCACATTCATGATATATAGAAGCGTAGGGGCCACATCGGCAAGGATACCCTCTTCAATCCTCTTATAATCCGAACTTACAAGGATACATGGTACAGGATTCAGGGAGTGAGCTGTATTGGGAGAACCATCGGAGTTCACCGCATGGTCCGCATTCCCGTGATCGGCAATGATCATCACATCATAGTCTTGCTTCCGTGCAGCCTCAACCACCTGTCCAACGCAGTCATCCACGGTAGTCACCGCCTTTTTGATGGATTCATAAACACCGGTATGCCCGACCATATCTCCATTTGCAAAATTGAGGCAGATGAATGCGGGCTGATCTTCATTGATGGATTTGATGACTGCATCTTTTACTCCATAGGCGCTCATTTCCGGCTGAAGGTCATAGGTGGCCACCTTGGGTGACGGGACCAGAATCCGGTTTTCATTTTCAAAGACATCTTCTCTCCCACCCGAGAAGAAGAAGGTCACATGGGCATATTTCTCCGTTTCGGCAATCCTCAGCTGGCTGAGTCCGGCCCGGGAAACAACCTCTCCCATGGTATTGGTCACATTGTCCTTATCGTAGATGATATGCAAACCTTTGAATGTCGCATCATAAGGAGTCATGGTACAGTAATAAAGGGGTAAGGTCTTCATTCCGGCTTCAGGCATATCCTTCTGGGTCAGTACGATGGTTAGCTCCTTGGCCCGGTCATTCCTGAAGTTAAAGAAGACCACCACATCACCCTCCTGAAGGTTTCCTGCCGGTTTGCCAGCATCATCCACCACCACGATAGGCATCACAAATTCATCGGTTACGCCTTCATCATAGGACTCCTGGATGGCGGCAATCACATCAGTGGCTGGCTTTCCCTTTCCGTGTACGAGCAGGTCATAAGCCACTTTTACGCGTTCCCAGCGCTTATCCCGGTCCATGGCATAATACCGGCCGACAAAGGAAGCTATTATCCCGTTGGAGCCGGCCAGGTGCCTGTTGAGGTCTTCCAGATAACCTTTTCCACTCTGGGGGTCCGTATCCCTTCCGTCTCCAAATCCATGGATAAACACATGATTTATTCCATAGTCCGCGGTCATGTCACAAAGCTTATAGAGGTGCTTGTCCAGTGAATGCACTCCCCCGTCGGAGAGCAATCCCATGAAATGAACCTGTTTCCCATTGTCGCGGGCATAAGAGAAAGCCTCAACCAACGCCTGGTTCTCAACAATGGTATTGTCACGAATGGCTATGTTGATTTTCACCAGGTCCTGATACACAATGCGGCCTGCACCAATGTTCAGGTGACCCACCTCTGAATTGCCCATCTGTCCGTCAGGCAGTCCCACATCCTCACCCGATGCAAACAGGCGGGAAGAAGGGTACTTCTTTTTCAACCGGTCCATGTTGGGTGTGGGTACCTGGCTGATCACATCGCTTTTATCTCCTTTTCCAATCCCCCATCCATCGAGGATCATCAACATTACTTTTTTCTGACTCATGGCCTTACTTCTAATATTTTAAAGCGTACAAAGGTAATTCAATTAAAAGGAACAATCTGAATGCACAATTGTTTTTCTCTTACCAAATCTCAATAACAACAATGCGGTTAAAAACCATTGTATCCGGTCTCATCCTTGTTTGGATTATCCAATTGTCGTGTACATCTCAAAAAAGAACCCAGATGGATCAACCACATACCAACGCACTTGTCAATGAAACAAGCCCCTATCTCCTTCAGCATGCACACAACCCTGTAAACTGGTTTCCCTGGGGGGAGGAGGCACTTCAAATGGCCCGGGAAGAGAACAAACTCCTTGTTGTGAGCATTGGGTACTCCTCCTGCCACTGGTGCCATGTAATGGAGCATGAAAGCTTTGAAGACTCCGTAGTAGCAAAACTGATGAATGATCATTTCATCAGCATCAAGGTGGACCGCGAAGAGCGTCCCGATATTGACCACATCTATATGACCGCCGTACATATGATGAACCAGGAAGGGGGCTGGCCGCTCAATTGCATTGCCTTGCCCGACGGGCGTCCCATCTGGGGTGGTACCTATCTGCCCAAAGAGCAATGGCTCAATGTGCTCAGCCAGATTGAAGCATACCACCGTGAGCATCCTGAGCAAACTGAACAATATGCATCCCAACTGGCCGATGGCATCCGCCAGAACTCATTGTTCATGGCTGATAAGGGCAGCGGTTCGCTCGATGATTCCGGTCTTAAGGAAGCTGTTAAAAACTGGTCCGGACAGTTCGACAAGGAGAACGGGGGCCTGGGGAGGGCCCCCAAGTTTCCCATGCCTGTCAACCTGGAGTTTCTGCTTCATTACGGGGTTCAGTACAGCGATACTGCTGTGCTTCAATTTGTGGAAACCACGCTGACAAAAATGGCCCGGGGCGGCATATATGACCAGGCAGGAGGCGGATTTGCAAGGTATTCGGTGGATCGTATCTGGAAAATTCCCCACTTCGAAAAAATGCTGAATGACAATGCACAGCTTGTGGGTCTATATGCCGAAGGCTTCCAGGTATACGGAAATGAAAACTTCCTGAGGGTTGTGGAGCAGAGTGTTGAATTCCTGGGGAGGGAGATGATGAGCAGGGAGGGTCTTTTTTTCAGTGCGCTGGATGCAGACAGTGAGGGGGAAGAAGGAAAGTTCTATACCTGGAGCAGGGAAGAGCTTGAGGAACTGCTGGACAACGATTTCGGGCTCTTTACAGATTACTATAACATCAATGTCACCGGACTTTGGGAACATGGTAAATACATACTGTACCGAACATCAGACCCAGGTGAGTTTGCTATTGAAAAGTCCCTGGAGAAGGAAGCCTTCCTTAAAAAGACAGATACCTGGAACCGTATCCTGCTTGAAGCAAGAGGCAAAAGGATCCGGCCGGGACTGGATGATAAATCGCTTACTTCATGGAATTCCATGATGATCTCCGGACTGGCAAAGGCATACCGCGCCACTGGGAATCCTTCGTACCTCCGGATGGCAACAAGGTGCGCCACAACCATCCGGGAGAAGATCTGGGATGGTGAGAAGATTCTATATAGGAATTATAAAAACGGGAAAAGGTCCATACCGGGATTTCACATTGACTATGCACTCTATACCTGTGCCTGCCTTGATCTGTTTGAAGTAAGCCTGGATGCATCTTGGCTGGAGCTGGCCTCAACCCTGACTGCCAGGACTCTTGATCTGTTTTATGACCGGGAATCCGGCATGTTTCATTACAATGCATTGGGCTCTGAAGTACTGATTACCCACCACGCAGAGACGCAGGACAATGTGATCCCTTCATCCAATTCGGTAATGGCACACAACCTGTTTCGGATGGGACATTTCTTTACAAACAGGGAATACCTGGAACGTTCGGAATCCATGGTGAACAGAATGTCTGACAGAATCGAACAGTATCCCGGCGGATTTGCGGGCTGGGGTCGCGTGTGGCTGATGCAGAAGCATCCCTTTTACGAAATCGCCGTGGTAGGTCTGAATGCCACCAGGTTTGTTGAGGATCTTTCAAAGGATTACCTTCCCCAGATAATCATTGCCGGATCGGTCAGGGAGAGTGACCTTCCGCTGTTCAAGGACCGGTTTCAGAAGGATAAAACCCGTATCTTTGTTTGCAGGGACAATGCTTGCCAATTGCCCCTTGAAGATCCTGAAGATGCTAAAGCAATCTACAATACGCACTAAACTCAGGGAGCTGAAGGAGGCAGCATGGAATCTTCCGGTGAAGGATTCACGAAGCCACCGCTTTGCCAGAAAATATGCTGCAAAAACCAGTCAGCTCATTCATGAAGGGGTCAGGGCCGTGGGACAGGAGGCCGGCGAGACAGAACGGATGGCCCACTCGTTTTTCAAAATGCTTGAAGCAAAACTGGACCTGAGCGGCAGAACCTACCCTCCATCGGAAGAGGAGGTCAGGGCAGCCATAGAACAATTGAAAGATGTAGGACGGTTCTCCATATTTGCCACCCTGGTGATCCTTCCGGGCGGTGTGGTTTCCCTGGTGGGACTGGAACTACTGGCCCGAAAATTCGGGATCAAAGGGTTTAACCTTATTCCTTCCTCCTTTCGGAAAAAGAGCAAATCAACCCTGCCTGTCAAATCCGGTGAGGAGCCAACCACTTTGGATTGATTTTTGAACAGGAACTATAAACCAATAGACCTGAAACATGAAACCAATCCTTTCCATCGCCCTCCTTCTTCTTATCCCGTTGTTGATGCAGGGACAGAAGGTGTTTAAGGTGGAGTACGAATCGCAGGCTGATATCAAGGTGTTCGTTGTGGAATATGAGTCCCAGTGCGACCTGAAAGTCTACCTGGTGGAATATGAATCACAGGCCAAAGAGGCCGGCCTCTGGTACTTTGTGAAGTACAAATCACAGGCAGATAAAAAAGTGTATTTTGTGGACTACGAATCTCAGGCCGACCTGAAGATCTATTTTGTGAAGTATGAATCTCAGGCTGGCTGGAGAAACCAGGAAAAACAACCTCTACTTTTATAATGCAGCCCATGGCGCGATTTGCATGTCTTTTTTTAAGTGCTGCTCTTTTAGCGGGACCACTTATCCTTGAACCATTCTGCCAGGCGAACCTGGCTACAATGGACTGGCCCCAGTGGCGGGGCCCTGACCGGTCCGGAACCTGGTACAATGGACCGGAGGTGGATTCCCTGACCCCTGGAATGATACATAAAATCTGGGAGGTTCCCATAGGCAGCGGATACAGTGGCCCCACCGTGGCAGACGGCCGGGTCTATGTCATGGATTACAGGAACGGAAAAGAGAGAATCCTGTGCATGAATGCCCGGGACGGGAAACGTTTGTGGGACCATGTATGTCCCGTGGCCTATAATGTGGGTTACCCTACTGGTCCACGGACCTCGGTCCTGGTGAGGGATGGCCGGGCCTACACCTGGGGGACCATGGGTCACCTGCATTGCCTGGATGCCCTCACAGGTGTTGTGGTCTGGTCCATCAACACCATGGAACATTTTCAAAGCCGGATCCCAGCATGGGGGATGGCCTCCCATCCCATCCTGGTGGATGACCTCCTGGTAGTCCAGGTGGGAGGAGCAAAAGGGGCCTGTGTGGTGGCTTTTCATTCGGAGTCAGGAGAGGAGGCTTGGAGGGCACTGGATGATGAGGCATCTTATTCTGCACCCGTACTGATCAACCAGGCAGGCAGGCGTGTACTGGTCTGCTGGACCGGTGAAAGTATTACCGGTCTGAACCCGGGCAACGGAGAAATCTACTGGTCGGTACCCTTTCAACCATTGCAGATGATCATGAATGTGGCTGATCCGGTTTATGATCCTCCCTACCTCTTTCTAACCGCTTTTTTTGACGGCTCTTACCTTCTTGCACTGGGCGAGGACAAACCAACCGCAAGGTTGATTTATCATTGTTACGGAGAAAGTGAAAGAGAAACCGATGCACTCCACAGTACCATCTCCACCCCGATTTTGCAAAATGGCTATGTGTACGGAATATGTTCCTATGGAGAAACCCGTTGTATTGAACTTCTTACCGGTGAACGGATATGGGAAAACCTGACACTTGTACCCAGGGAGCGATGGGCCAATGTGCACCTGGTAAAGCAGGGTGACCGGGTATGGGGTTTTAATGAGGCCGGTGAACTTCTGCTGGGTTTATTTTGTCCTGAAGGTTACCGGGATCTGGGCCGGGTCAGGATCATCGATCCCATAAAAATATCACCCAATCCAAGGAACGGAGTGACCTGGGCACATCCCGCCTTTTCAGGGAACCGGGTCTATGTCCGCAATGATTCAAGGATCGTTTGTATCGAGATAACGGGTCAATTTCCACCTCCCTAATTCGCATTCATTCCAAACACAATTATGTATAGTTTTAATCAGACCATACACCAAAATTTCAACGTCATATGAGTGGTTTTTTCGGAGCAATCTCCAGCCAGGATTGTGTCTATGATGTATTCTATGGAACCGATTACCATTCACACCTGGGAACCAAAAGGGCGGGAATGGTTTTTTATAATCCCCGGGAAGGTTTCAGAAGGTCCATACACAGCCTTGAGAACGGATATTTTCGAAGCAAGTTTGAATCGGACCTGGACCATTTCAGCGGAAACATCGGTATGGGAGTCATCAGTGACACCGATCCGCAACCTATCCTTTTCAACTCACATATGGGCAGGTTTGCGGTGACTACAGTAAGCCGCATTGTAAACCTTGATGAGCTGGAGAAATCATTCCTGAAAAAGAAGAATCACTTCACTGAGAACTTTGAAGGGAACGTAAATCCCACAGAGGTGGTTGCCAACCTGATCTGCGAAGCAGACGATTTTGTTTCGGGAATAGAAAGCGTCCATGACCAGGTGAAAGGTTCCTGCAGCATGCTGATTCTTACCTCCGACAGGATGATTGCCGCAAGGGATAAACTGGGCAGAACCACCATTATTATTGGCCGGAAAGAGGGTTCCTATGCAGTTGCTTCTGAAACCTGCGCATTCCCCAACACTGGTTACGAAATCGAATATTTCCTGGGTCCCGGTGAAATCGTTGAGATCACTGCCGGTGGATACCAAATCCTCAGACCGGCAAGGGAGAAGATGCAGATCTGTGCTTTTTTGTGGGTTTATTATGGTTATCCACCCTCCCATTATGAAGGGATCAACGTGGATGAGGTAAGATATCGTTGCGGAGCAGCCCTGGCCAAACGGGATTCGGTAGATGCGGATTTTGTATGCGGGATCCCCGATTCGGGTGTCGGACATGCCATTGGATATGGAAATGCAAATGGCCTTCCCTATAAAAGGGCCTATTCCAAATATACACCCACATGGCCCAGGAGTTTTATGCCCCAGAGCCAGGATATGAGAGATCTGGTGGCCAAAATGAAGCTGATCCCGAACCGTGAGGTTATTGAAGGCAAGCGTATGGTTTTTTGTGATGATTCCATTGTAAGGGGGACACAGCTGAAGGACAATACCATTGACCTGAGGAAGGCCGGAGCAAAGGAGGTCCATATGAGGATTGCCTGTCCGCCGTTGACCTTTCCCTGCCATTATCTCAATTTTTCACAATCCAGGTCAACCATGGAACTTGCCACCCGAAAGGCCATCCAGCAACTGGAAGGCGAAGAGAAGTACCTGGAGGAGTATGCCGATCCCTCCTCAGAAAAATACAGGGCCATGGTGGAACAGATTGCAAAAAACCTGGGAATTGACTCATTGATGTACCAGAACCTGACAGACCTGGTTCAGGCCATTGGTCTTCCCAAAGAGAAACTCTGCACCCATTGCTGGGACGGTTCCAGCTATTTCTGATCTGCATCATCGAAAGGGAACTGATCAATACCGCAAGAAACGGGTTGTCCAACCCATCAACCCCGGCTATATTTGAAAGCTAAAGAGTGGAGCGCATGCATACCAAACAGGCTTTTCTTGATTACCAGAGGGTTGAAAAGGCCATTGGATTTATCCGGGAACGCCGTAAGCATCAGCCAGGTCTGGATGAGATCGCATCCCATATTCACCTGAGCCCATACCATTTCCAGAGGCTCTTTACCCGTTGGGCAGGAATTTCGCCCAAGAAATTCCTGCAGTACCTGACTTTGGCGTATGCCAAAGATCAACTGAATAAGAGTCTGAACCTGGAAGAGGTGGCACAACGCACCGGTCTTTCCGGAACCGGGCGCCTGCACGACCTTTTTATCTCCATAGAGGGAATGACCCCAGACCAGTACCGAAGACAAGGGGCCGGATTGCAAATCCATTACGGAATTCACCAGAGCCCTTTTGGACAATATCTCCTGGCGGTCACACAGGATAACCGGATTTGTTCCCTTCAATTCATCGAAGATGCATCCACAGCCATAGAAGAACTGAAGCGACTTTGGGCCGGATCAAAGCTGGTGCCGGACCAGTCAATGACCGGAGCTGTGGCAGCAACCCTCTTTCAATCCGGAGAATCCAAACAGCTTGTCCTTCTGGCCCGGGGGACACCCTTCCAGATAAAGATATGGGAAGCCCTATTGAAAATCCCCTCGGGTGAAATGGTATCATACCAGGTTATTGCAGAATACATTCATAATCCGCGAGGCTTGCAGGCTGTGGGCAGTGCCATTGGCAAAAACCCCATTGCCTGGCTTATCCCCTGTCACAGGGTCATTAAAAAGAGCGGACAGATCAGTGAATACAGGTGGGGCAGCGACCGTAAATATGCCATCCTTGGATGGGAGGCCTCCCTGCAAAACCAATAAAGATCATGTCAAATAGAATCCTTATCTTGCAGGTACCCAAACCTTGAACCATGATACCTACTCGCAATTTCGACCTGCTGGAACGTTTTATAAATCAGTTCCCCGGTAAAAATGTGCTTTCCGAAAAGATCGATGGCACATGGACCTTCTATACCTCTGAACAGTACCATGAGATTGCCCACAATTTTGCCCTGGGCCTTCTGGAGCTTGGCCTTAAGAAAGGAGACAAGATTGTTACTGTAACAAACAACCGTCCCCAGTGGAATTTTGTGGACCTGGGAATGGCCCTGGCCGGAGTGGTGCATGTACCGGTCTATACATCCATGAACGCCGAGGAGTACGGTTACATCCTGGAACATTCCGATGCAATCATGGTTATCGTTTCGGATAAGAAACTGTACGAAATGATTTCCCCTGAATCGAAAAAATTGAAAGCCATCAAAGATATCTTCACTTTCGATGAAATTGAAGGTGCGAGACATTGGACTGAGGTCCTTGTAATGGGAGAAAAAGCGGGAGAGGATACAAGGAAAAAGCTGGAAGAAATCAAGAATAAGATCGTCCCCGGAGACCTTGTTTCCATTATCTATACATCAGGTACGACCGGACAGTCGAAGGGTGTGATGCTCTCCCATGAAAACCTGGTCAAGAATTTCCTGGCAGCTGCAGATGTATTTCAACTGACTTCCGAGGACCGTTACCTGGCCATCATCCCAAGTTGCCATGTGGGAGGCCGCATGGGCAACTACCAGACCCAGTATTCAGGGGCCTGCATCTACTATGCCGAGAACATGGGGACCATTGCCGCAAACCTGAAAGAGATCAAGGCCACAGGGTTTGATGCCGTTCCCCGGATCCTGGAAAAGATCTATGACAACGTGATTGCCAAAGGCCGCAGTCTGACCGGAATGAAAAAGAAGCTATTCTTCTGGGCCGTGGACCTGGGGCTGCGCTACAAACCCTTTGGGGAGAATGGCTGGTTCTATGAACAGAAGATGAAAATTGCCGACAAGCTGATCTTCAGCAAATGGAGGGAAGCGCTGGGCGGACATGCCAAACTGGTGGGTTGTGGCGGAGCCAGCCTTCAGTCAAGGCTGGAAAGCATTTTCTGGGCCAGCGGTCTGAAAATCATCAACATGTACGGACTTACCGAAACATCACCCATCATCACCATCAACCGGATGGAAAAGAAGCTTTGCAGACTGGGTACTGTCGGTTCAGTGATCGATGGTGTGGAGATCAAGATAGCCGAAGATGGAGAAGTCCTCTGTAAAGGACACTGCGTGATGCTGGGGTATTACAAGGATGAAGCCCAGACCAAATCTGTTTTTGACGACCAGGGTTGGTTCCATACCGGTGATGTGGGCCACCTGTTGGACGGGAAATTCCTGATGATCACTGACAGGAAAAAAGAGATCTTTAAACTCTCCAGCGGAAAATTTGTAGCGCCGCAGGTCATAGAAAACCGCCTGAAGGAGTCGGCATTCATCGACCAGGTCATGGTGGTGGGAGAACATCAGAAATTTGCCAGCGCCCTGCTGGTCCCCGATTTCAAGTACCTGAAAGAGTGGAGGTCTGAGAAAGGGCTAATAAACGGCAAAACCAACAAAGAACTGATCAAGCTGCCGGAAGTTACAGCCATATTCAATGAAGAGGTCGCTTCGATCAACAAAAGCCTGCAGGAATGGGAACGGATCAACCGTATCCGCCTGGTCGCTGATGAGTGGTCCCCGGCCACAGGTGAGCTTTCTGCCAGTCTGAAGCTGAAACGGAAAGTGGTGGAGAAAAGATATACTGATTTGCTTGAGTCCATATATCCAAAGCAAATTTAATCCCTTATCTGGTTGCCATGAAGGTTACAGAGGTATCCGGCAAAAGGTTGAAACAGGCCTTTTTGCGCGTCCCAAAAATTCTTTACCGGGATGATGAAACATGGGTATGCCCCCTGGACAAAGAGATCGAATCCATTTTTGACCCTCAAAAGAACATCTATTTTCAACACGGTGAGGCAGCCCGCTGGATCCTGCCGGACGACAACGGGAACCTGATTGGCCGGGTAGCAGCCTTCATTGACACCAAAACGGCCGGGAAGCATGATCAGCCCACAGGTGGAATGGGCTTTTTTGAGTGCATCAATGACCAGGAGGCGGCAAACCTCCTGTTTGATACTGCCCGTGACTGGCTCAAGACGCGCGGAATGGAGGCCATGGATGGTCCCATTAATTTCGGGGAAACCGACAAGTACTGGGGACTCCTGGTGGAAGGCTTCACCCATCCTTCCTATGAAATAGCATACAACCACCCTTACTATCAGACACTGTTCGAATCATACGGGTTTCAAACCTATTTCCGGCAGGAAGGATTTCACCTGGATATTACCAAACCTTTGCCACCCAGGTTCCAGAAAATCGCAGAGTGGATCTCACGCAAACCCGATTATGAATTTAAACACCTTGACTGGAAATATACGGACAAGTTCGTCCTGGATTTTGTAACTGTATTCAATGAAGCCTGGGCTTCCTTCAAGGAAAATTTTGAGCCCCTGGAGGTATCCTACATCAAAAAAACCATTCAGAAAGCCCGGGCCATTATCGACGAGGAGTTTGTCTGGATCGCTTACAACAAGGGCAAACCCATTGCCATTTACCTGATGTACCCCGATGTGAACCAGATCCTGAAGCACCTCAATGGCAGGCTTACCCTTCCGGCCATGCTGAAATTCCTTTACCTGAAGAAGCGGAAGACCATGACCCGGGCCCGGGGGGTATTGATGGGCGTGATCCCCGCCTTCCAGGGAATGGGTGTGGAGGCAGCCATCATCCTCCATCTGGTAAAGGTCTTTGAAAGGAAATCCCATTACACCGAAATAGAATTCTCCTGGGTGGGTGACTTCAATCCGAAAATGAGGAAAATCTTCATTGGGGTGGGATGCAAATCGGTAAAACATTACATTACCTACAGGTACCTGTTTGACCGGAATAAGGAGTTTAAAAGATACCCCATCCCGGTTGAAGAAGAAAAGAAAGCCAAAGATTCAGCATGACATACGATTTCATCATCATTGGCGGCGGACTGGGGGGACTCACTGCCGGAGCCAAGCTGGCCAAAGAGGGAAAAAGTGTGCTGCTTCTGGAACAGCATGACAGGCCCGGGGGATGTGCCACCACCTTCAATAGAAAGGAGTTTACCATGGAGGTGGGGCTTCATGAGATGGAGGGCCTCTATCCAAGAGACCAAAAAATGAAAATGTTCGAGGACCTGGGAATCCTGGAGCGGGTCATATTCCTCCCGCTGCCTGATTTTTACAGGTTTATCAACGGCCGGCAGGACCTGGTAATCCCCCACGATGTGGAAAAGGCAAAGGGGATCCTCAAGCGTGCATTCCCGCTGGAAGCAGCGGGGATTGATGCCTATTTCTGGCACATGGCCAATGCCAAACGTGTGATGGTACTGAACCGCAACCAGCCGGAAAAAAGTATCGGGCAATTCCTGGATGAGATCATCACCGATGATGAACTGAAACTGGTGCTCCTTGGAAACCTTGGATACTACCACGACGATCCCTACACCCTGTCCTGGTTCTACTACCTGTCAGCCCAGAACAGCAATTACGGCGGGCGCTCCAACTACATACAGGGGGGATCCCAGCAACTTTCCAACGCACTGATGGATGTGATCCGGGAAAACGGAGGAGAGGTGAAGCTGAACTGCCTGGTCACCGGGATCGATTACCGGGGAGGTAAACCCGCAGGTGTGACTTACTCCGACACAAAAGGCAGGGAGCGGGGTTCCCGTTCCGACCTGGCAACTGACATCATTGTCAATGCTGCCATTCCCAACCTGGCTGATCACCTGCTTTCAGCAGCAGACGGGAAAAAACTGGGCGCCACCATCAGGGATAACAATATTGGTGCTTCCCTGCTTACTGTCTATTATGGTTTCAGGAGATCCCTGAAAGAGATCGGAAACAGAAATTACGCCACGTTTGTATTTGATCCGTCCATCCGTACCCAGGCCCATATCCTGCCCAACAACAAAACCGATTTCAGTACCCGTAGCTTCACTTTTGTGGACTACAGCCAGGTGGATTCCAGGCTGGCCCCTGAGGGGAAGAGTGTGGGTGCCGTTTGTGCCGTGGATTATCCTACCGATTGGGAAGGTCTGAGCAGGGAAGAGTATAACCGGATGAAGTCTGATGTGGCCGATACCATCACCGGCCGGTGTGAGCAATTCATCCCGGGGTTCAGGGATGTTGTGGAATATGTGGAGGTGGCAACTTCATTGAGCGTGAAACGCTTTACGCTAAACCCCGCTGGAGCAGTATATGGCTTTGCCCAAAACCCGGGAAAATCCATGGAATACCTTTCTGCCCTTCCTGATAACATTCACATTGCATCCGCATGGGGGAAACTGGGGGGAGGTTTCTCAGGAGCTTTCATCAACGGCTACAACACAGCCAGCGACCTCCTGCGGAGGTCTTAGTACGCAGTGCATAGTCCTCATTAGTGCAAAGTGCGACCTGCATTCAACGCGCTGGGCACTGAGCACTAGGCACTAAGTACTGTAAGAGCTGCGCCCACACGGTCCATGTAGTTGTTGACCTGTCCTTCGTTTTCGAATCCGACGATCATCATGTCCACACTACCCAGTCCCAGTACAAAGCGGATGCTGTGATCGATCTTCTCACTGCTGTCGGTATATTCACCATTGCCGACCAGCTTCATCCCGATCACTCCCTTACCTGCAGCGTGTAACTTGTGGATCACCTCCACGACCTCTTCCGGGTCGGGCTTATCCATGGCTATGCCGTACGGGTTGATCCGTGCATGCAATACATCCACCCAGGGATCAGCCACAGCCGTCTTCATGGCTTCCAGTGAATGAACCGACACTCCGTGGGCCCTGATGATTCCCTTTGCTTTCAGGTTGTCCAGTATATCCATCTGCTTTCGTTCACTATCGGTCCAGTCCTCATCCACCATGCAGTGGATCTGGACCAGGTCAATATAGTCGGTATCCAGTTCTTTGCGGAACCTTTCCACTACCACATCTGCATCGGGACGGTTATCTTCCGGAATCCCTCCTTTGCGGGTCCACATTTTGGAGGTAATCACCATTTTATCCCGATCCATTGATTTCAGGGCTTCAGCCATGATCCCGTGTGTTCCGTAGGTGTCAGCACAGTCAAACATCCTGAAGCCCCGGTCATAGGCATGTCGAAGCAAACCAATGCTTTTATCCTTCTCCTGCCTGGTGAGAAAGGAGGTCCTGTTCCCGGCCCAGACACCAGTCCCGAAGCCAATCAGGGTTGTATTCAATCCCGATTTCCCCAGGGGAACAAACTGCAACGGATCGGGTGAGGTAAATCTTCCCGTGGCCCCGTAGAGCGGATTCTTAAACATGAGATGTGCAGTTCCCAGGGCAAGTGCTCCCATAAACTGACGGCGGCTTAGATCAAATTTTTTCATCGCAATAAAATTTTCAGGTAAGTTAAAGCAAACCCTTTATATGAAAAGTGAATAAAATGTTAATATGCTATTTCGCGGGGATCCACATATCCTGGGATGTGAGACCCAATTCACCGATCATCTCAATGCAGTAGTCCATTCTCCCCAGGTCATTGGCCCCTGCGTTGTTGGTCCCGAATGTGAACTTTACCCCGGCTTCCTTGGCCTTTTTAAGGAATGCCGGGCTTGGGATCCGGTTGCGGTTGTTAATCTCCAGGGCCACCCCGCTTTCCGCCAGGGCTGCCACCACCCTGTCCATCCGTTCCTCCGTCCAGAGCTCATCATAGCGGTCGGCAATCTCCGGGGGGAGATATGTGGGATTCACATGGATATCGATGGGTTCTTCGGATACAATCTTTACGATCTGGTCAGTGAGCTGGTCCATGAAATCCTGGGGGTCTCCCACCTCGGTCTCCTCCTTGATCCAGAGACGCATCCGTTTTCCCTTGTCATTGGTCCATGTCATGGCATCGGTAAAAACGTAGTCGAACCTATCCCGGCTCTCCTTGCTGAACAGCTCCAGCCATTCCCTGCCTTCAGCCTGCATGGCATGCCAGGTAAAAGGTGAATGTGTATGGTTGTCCAGATAAGCTTTCAGAGAATCATCCGTCTCAAATCCCATCTTGATTCCGCAATTTACAGCCAATCCGTAAGTATATCCATACCTGCGGGCCTGCTCCAGGGCCTGTTCCTCTGTCATGCCACCTTTCAGGTGGGTATGCAGGTCAATGAGCGGAAAATTCTGTGAGGCCAGGTCGATGAGTTTCTTTTCGAACTCCAGATCATCCGGAGGTGTCCCGGGAGTAGGAAGGTCATCGGGCAAGGGTTTTACTTTGATGTTCTTATAACTGACAACGCTTCCCGGATCCTGGCACTGGAGAGCAAAGGTCCCGGAGCCCAGCAAACGGCCGCTCATACTTTCAGGCCGGTAGATCTCCACGGGTTCAGTATACTCTGCTGCCAGCATATCATTGATATAGGTCTGGATGGTTTTGCCCTGGATCCGGATACGGTAATTAAACCATACATCATCGGGAACAGGCGCTTTCCATATATTCCTGATGGCATAGATGCTCCCTGTCATCTTGTGCTCGACATAGCCTCCCTCTCCAGTGGGAGGATTGGAATTGATCACCTGGCATTCATATCCTTTGGCGGGCCAGCCTTCTTCCTGAAATTCAGTGTGGATATAGATCCCCGAGTTGGCACCGGGACTCGTTTTTACATCCGCCGAAAATTCGAAATTCCTGAAGTTATGGTCCATTACATCCCCATCATAGAACAGGTGGGATCTGTTGCCGGCTGTGACAATGGCTCCATCCTCAATTTTCCAGGATCCTGCATTCTCAGAGGCTTTCCAGCCTTTCAGTGTCTCCCCGTCAAAAAGAGAAATCCATTCTTCTGAGCTGCAGCCGGCCAATGCCAACATACAGAGTATGAAAACAACAGAAAAGGTTCGTTTCATTGGGTTCGTTTTGGTTTGGGTTCATCATGAATGAGTAATAAAAGTAATAAAACGCATGAAATGACAGGGACTCCCTGAATTTTATAAATGTTAATCCTGCTTTATTACGTCCTGATTCCTTTCACGATTCCATGGAAAAATGGTATTTTCGACCATTTCCAAAAAAGCCAACCAACAATGACTCTTTCCAGAAGAAGTTTTATTAGATCCGGAGGCGCTGCTGTGGCAGGGACCATGGTGTTGCCGCCAATATTAAAATCGTGCCAGAATCTCCAATACTCGACTGACGTGAAAAATTTTCTTGACCATTTTGAAGTGACCCCCGTAATGCTGCAAAAAGTGATTGCAGAAGCCATGTCCAAAGGGGGAGACTACGCTGACCTTTTCTTTGAACATAAGATATCCAACACGCTATCCCTCGAAGATGGCAAGGTGAACCGGGCCTATTCCAATGTGGATTACGGAATGGGTGTGAGGGTGCTCAAAGGGGACCAGACAGGTTTTGCCTATACGGAAACCATCGGCCTGCAGGATATGTTGAAGGTGGCCAAGACTGCTGCGAATATTGCCGGCGACCCTGTCACATTCAACCAGAACGAACTTCTGGAGAAAGTGCCTGCCAATCACTATATGATTTCCCGGAAATGGGAAGATGTATCGGTAGAGGACAAGATTCCCTATGTGCAGAAGATCAACGACCGGTTGGTTGAACTGGATAAGAAAATAACCAAAGTGAATGCATCACTGGCCGATGAAACAGCCTATATCATGTTCTATAATTCGGAAGGTCTTTTCACCTATGACTACCGTCCGCTGGCGAGCTTCAGGGTTGGTTGTGTGATGGAAAAAGACGGGCAGATTGAAAATGGAGGTAGCTCCAGGTCCTTCCGCAAAGGGTTTGAATGGTTGGGAGATGACCTGATTGAGGAAATCGCCCGGGAGGCAGTGGAGCACACCAACATCCTGTTTGGAGCCACCAAGCCCAAAGCCGGGGAGATGCCTGTAGTTTTAGGTGCAGGGGGGTCGGGGATCCTGTTGCACGAAGCCATGGGCCATGCTTTTGAAGCCGATTTTAATCGTAAGGGGACCTCCATCTTCAGCGATAAAATGGGCAAAAGCGTTGCCAGAGAGTTCATCAACATCATTGAAGACGGAACCATGGAGAACAACCGGGGATCCATTAATATTGATGATGAAGGAAATGATGTAAAAAAGGTTTACCTGGTGAAAGACGGGGTACTTGAAAGCTACATCCACGACCGCATCAGTGCCAACTTTTACGGGGTCGAACCCACTGGCAACGGCCGCAGGCAATCCTTCAGAAATGTTCCGCTCCCCAGGATGCGGATCACCTATATGGATCCGGGGCCTCATTCCAAAGAGGACATCATATCCAGTGTGGACTACGGAGTGTATGTGGATAATTTCACCAATGGACAGGTGAATATTGGTGCCGGGGATTTTACATTCTTTGTGAAATCGGGTTATCTGATCGAGAATGGAAAACTTACCCAGCCCATCAAGGACATCAACATCATTGGGAACGGACCCCAGGCATTGGCCGATATCACCATGGCTGCCGGGGACTACAAAACCGATAACGGGACATGGATGTGCGGCAAGGGGGGGCAATCGGTCCCAGTAACCATGGGCCTTCCCACAGTGCTGGTGAAAAAACTGACCGTGGGTGGAACAAGTGCATAACCTGGAAAAACATTGAATCATGACCAAAGACGAAAAATACAATATCGCAAAATGGGCCATGGAACACGCCCTGAAAAGTGGCGCCCAGCAGGCCCAGGTATCCATCTATGAAAACAACAGCAGCCGGATTGAGGTGCGGGATGAAAAGATTGATAAACTGGAAGAAGCCAACCGCAACAACATGCGGATTTCCCTCTATGTGGATAAAAAATACTCCAGCATCTCCACCAACCGGATCACCAACAAAGCAGAACTGGGCCGTTTCATTGAAGAAGCCATTGCAGGCGCCAGATACCTGTCCGAAGATGAATTCCGTACCCTTCCCGACCCTGAACTCTATTATAAGGGAGGCGGAGACGACCTGAAGACCCTGGATGCGGGTTTTAAAAGCATCGATCCGCAGGATAAGATCAACCTTGCCTTTTCCACCGAAAAAGAGGTGCTTGGAAGGGACGACCGCATTATCTCAGTCACCGCATCCTACAGTGACGGCATGACAGGGAATGTGATGGTCACCAGCAATGGATTCGAAGGGGACACAGAGAATAGCTACTACTCCCTGGTGGCTTCGGTTTCGGTGAAAAGCGGAGATGCCAGGCCCAGCGCATACTGGTATGATTCTTCCATTTTCCATTCGGAACTGATCAAAGAGGGTATCGGGCAAAAGGCATTGAAACGTGCCCTGGACAAACTGGGCCAGGAGAAGATCAAAACAGCGAAAATGCCCATGATCGTGGAGAACATGCAGGCAGCCCAACTTTTACAACCCATGGTGTCTGCGCTTCATGGAAGATCCATCCAGCAGAAAAATTCATTCCTCATCGGCCTGGAAGGGGAAAAAATCGGGTCCGACCTGTTTTCCCTGGTAGACGATCCCCTGATTGTTTCCGGCCGGGGGTCCCGCTATTTTGACGGGGAAGGACTGTCTTTAAAAAAACGCGCCATTTTCGATAGGGGGGTTCTGAAAGATTACTACATCGACACATATTACGGTAAAAAGCTGGAGATGAAGCCTACTTCGGGAGACACCACCAACCTGGTATTCAAACCGGGAGAGAAAGACCTGGATGGACTGATGGCAGATATTGGCCGGGGCATTCTGGTCACCGGATTCAACGGGGGCAACAGCAACGGGACCACCGGTGATTTTTCCTACGGCATTGAAGGCTTCCTGGTTGAAAACGGGAAGCTGACCCAGCCGGTATCGGAAATGAACATTACTGGTAATTTCCTACGGCTATGGGAAAACCTGGCCGCTGTGGGTAGCGATGTCTATACCCGCTCATCCTGGCTACTGCCTTCCCTGGTGTTTGACAAGGTGGACTTCAGCGGGATTTAGACATCTTTAACCGGGTTTTACAGCTCTTATTCGGGATTGATATTGACTGTTATCAGGGCTGTATCGGTTTTAGAATCAATGTGAAGATCCCTGACCAGGACCGTAAACATTAATTGTTTGTTGGCTCCTGTATCGAAAGCGGCAGGATCATTTACCGTGAGTGCCCCTGTCACCTCATCCAGCGCAACTGCATTGCCTTTATTTCCCGACATGATCGTAAACCTCAGCGGCTGTTGTTGCTCCCGGTCACTGGCCATTATGACCCCAATCAATGCTCCCATTACCGCACCTTCCTGTATTTCAAATACCTGGTCGTCCACAACAGGGGCGAATTCATTCACATCCTTCAGGAAAACAGTGATCAGTGCCGCTGTTTCCATCGGGGGTTTACCATCATCTGTCACAAGGATGGTGAAGACAAGTTCCGTGTTGGTCTCATAATCCAACGGAGCAGGGTCCTCCACGGTGATGTGTCCGCCCCCGGGATCAATGCTGAAGGTACCTGTATCATCACTTTCCCGGATCCTGAAAGAGAGCGCCTGACCCGGGTCCAGATCATAGGCCTGCACCACGCCGATGATCGTTCCGGCTGGGGTGTTCTCTTGCGTTGTAAATTGCTGGTCCCCTACTTCCGGAGCATTGATATTCTCCTCGCATGAGCAGAAAAAGATGGCGGCCAGACATAAAAAGAGAAGGTTGACCTCTTTCATCTTTCATCGTTTACAGGCAAGTTAGTGATTTGTTGAAATACCAATGATGAAGAATCCCATACTTTTTATATATTTCGACCCCATGACCTCAGCCAAACACCCGAAACCGGAATTCACAGCCCTGATCGATGAAGCCATCCGGTTGGAGCTTAATGTCGGTAAATTGTACCTTCTGTTTTACAGACAGTTCGAAGGTGATTCCCAATTCTGGTGGAAGCTGGCCCTTGAAGAGGAGAACCATGCGGCTCTTTTAAAGACCGTAAAACAGATGGGGGCCATGAACGTGGATATTCCCGGGGAGTTGCTCCCGGAAGGGATGGAAGAGCTTGTGGAATCCAACCAGGAGATCAGCGCTGCTTACGATGACTTTGAAAACCATCCCGAAAGGAACAAGGCTTTTCAATTTGCTTTAAAGATTGAAAACTCGGCCGGTGAACTGCACTACAATGCTTTTATGGTCAATACAACTGACTCACCTGCGGGAGCTATTTTCAAGAAACTGAACGGTATGGACATGGACCATGCAGAAAGGGTCAGACAGTACATGCTCCAGAACCGGATTCCCCTGGAAGATCAATAGAAGTTAGATACTGGGTTGTGACCTGAGCCTTTCAAGTTCTTTCATGGCCACAGGCCCAATCTGAATGGCAAATTTCCGGGGCCAGGGATTTTTGGCAGAACGATCCAGGATCACACCCTGAGGTGGCAGGCATATGAAGTTGCTGTTCTTCCAGATGATCTTCTTTTCGATGACTTCCCCGGTCATGTAACTCCGGGCTTTCTCTTCCGATACAAGCAACAGGCTTGAAACAACCTGTTCTCCAAGAAGGATGATGGCATAAGGATTTGCAATTTCTATCTCCTGCCGGATCCACTGCAGGCTCTTGTTGGCATATTCCATGTACTTGGACCTGTTCTCCTTGATTTCCTTTCCAAGCCTGTGGTACTTTTTCACATGATCATCATCGAACAGGAACACTTTCACCAGACTGGTGAGCCAGCAATGCTCCCTGGGAATTTCCAGGGTTTCAAGAATAACCTCGGACAGTTCCTGTCCGGTAAAGGAGCTTCTAACCCTGGAACCATCAAAGTAAGGTTCGATGGAAAACGGGGCCGTAGCATCATAGAGCGGAACGTCGGGGATATCATTCACAAAGTATACTTTGGCGGCAGGCTGGGGCCCGATCACCATTACCTTACCAATGGCCGTTTCTATGGGTATAACCACATCTACCGGATTGCCATACAAATAGGTATTCTCCTTGGGAAACTTAATGCTCTCGATGTACTCCTTGGAGCATTTCTTCTGATATTGATGAATTGTCATGGATGTAAATTCAATGATAAACCAACAACAAAGTACAATTTTTCTCTGAGATTATCCATCATCGTCTGTTTAATTGAAAGGCTTGAAACAAAATGAGCCCGGAGCAATCCCTGCCCTGAAAGTATCTACCGGCATCCCATCAGGTGAAAAACGGTAGATCATCCCCCGTTGTACAAAGTCAAGTGCATCCGCCACATATACTGTTGAGGTAGCCTGATCCACTCCCAGTCCATAGAATCCTCCCGGATAGGTTTCATCGTAGGGACTTGGAATGAATACACCAGGGTCCTGCCCGGAACCAATGGGAAGGATATAAACATGCCTGTTCAGAAAGAAGAGGGTATCTCCTGACGCGTTTATTTGCAGTTCCGACGGAGTCTCCCCCCATTTAAACCGGTACATAACCTCGACATCTATGGCTCCCGGCTCAACCTTCAGCAAGCCCGGTTCCTCGTAGCCATAGGGGCTCTCCGGAAAACCCCCATCGGTGAGAATCCACAGGTTATTGTCACCATCCAGAACCATGGAGTTGGGTTGCTTGAGCACCTGGATTGAATCGACAACCCGGTCATTCCGGGAGTCGATCACCAGGATCTGGTTGTCGAAACTCCAGCAATTGACATACACATACCTGTCATATTGTACCATCATTTCGGTGGAGTGCTGGGAGAACCGGGATGCACCATTGCTTACATCAATGGACCCAGTGATCTCCATGGTGACCGGGTTAACCACGGCAATGGACCTGGCATAAAGATCGGTCACATAGGCTTTGGTATCTGAAATGAAGTGCAAGTAACGGGGAGATGTGAATCCGTTGATCTTTCCCACATATTCGAAGGTGGAGGTATTGATGATGTATATCCTTCCACTGTTGTTGACCACCACATAACCCAGGCTGTCATGAATGGTCATGGAATAGGCTACATCGCCAATGGGAAGGGCGTTGGTGTTGAAAAACACATCATTGAACACCTCGCCCGTTTCTATATCGTAATAGGAAAGGGAGGCATTTCCATAGGTGAAGTTACCCTCGTTGGTAATAAATACGCCACGATATGGTTTTTGAAACCGGGCCCTGTCAAAGTTCCATAGCTCATCATCCTTCATACACCCGGAGGAAGAAAGCATGATGAACAGTCCCAAGGTGAAGATTCGTGGCAACATCCTGTCAGATCCCTATTTTTACAACCAGGTGATAATTCCTTCCCGGCATGGGCCGGTAAAGCACAGAATGGTAAGATTCATTGAACAGGTTATAGATCCTGAATTCTGCTGAAAATGCAGTTTTCCTGATCCTGAATTCCCCGCCTGCAGCCACATCATTCATGAAATATGGGTAGAGCCAGTCCCGGCGGGAAGGGTCGTTGCTGGAAGTGGTATACCTTTCACTGTAAGCATTATACTGATAGCTTACAAAAAAGTTCCTGTATGAAATGCTGGTCATCAGATTGCCCGAATGCAGCGGGATATAAACCAGTTGTTTATCCCGGGATGCATCGCCCCGGGCCAGGGGGTCGCTGTGATTCACCGAACGGGTATATGCATATGTGCCTGACAATCTGTATTCTATTATTCCCAGAGATCCGTTCAGCTGCAATTCACTTTCCATCCCTGTAGAAAGCACCTCTTTGATATTCATGGGTTCCCAATAACCTTTGTAGGAAGGAATCCACAGGATCCAGTTGTTTATTTCCGTGCGGTAAAAGGTCGCTTCGGCTTTGATTTTATGAGCGTTGAAAACCTTCTGGTACTCCAGTCCGGCTTCCAGGCTGTATCCCTGCTCCGGCAGAAGATCCGGATTCCCGCCCGGCTGCCAGTACAAATCATTCAGGGCTGGCATGTGGTAGTTCCTGACCAGGCTTGCCTTCAGTACCAGGTCACTGTTTTCAACAATCCGGAAATCCAGCCCCAGGAAAGGTATGAATGGGATCCTTTGTCCATCCACCCATTCCTGCCTGATGATCAGATTCATGTTCAGGCGATCTCCAAAACTCTTTCGCAGGGAACCGAAGAGTGAAACTTCATTGCGCCCTCTGTCATATCCTGTCCCGCTGATGGTATCCCTGGAATTTACATCGTGATGGTTCAAATCCACTTTGCCTTCCACCGAAAGATCCTTCCCGGGATCCCAGGTATAGGAGAGGGTATTCAGGAAACTGTTCTGCTGACTGATGGAATGGATCGAAGGGACCAGCCCCAAACCCGGGATCCTGTTCTTCTGCACATAATCCAGTTGTTTCCCGGAATATCCCGACCGAACCATGATCTTACCGAAGGGAGCGTAGTACTTCCAGTGGGCCACTACTTTGTGATCGGTATCCGCCTGGTTGTTCAGGTTCGAATTATCGGGCCCCTCATAACTGGTTGGCCTGGGGATGGTCCTGTCGGCATACTGTCCCCAGTAAAGCAATGACAGAACATGGCCGGAATGCGGTCTGTAGTGGAACTCCTGCAACACCCCGTAACGCAAATAGGCTGCATTGTCATTGGTATCCACCGGATTGACCACATCCCCGGTGACAGGGTCCAGATTTCCGATGCCCCTGTTGATGAACGTATAATCATTCCGGGAGAAGTTGTGATAAAGCCTGGTTTTAACCCTGATCTTGCCATTCCCAAAGCCAGCCATAAAGTACTCATCGAAGGTTCTGTAGCTACCAATCCCCTGCATATACTGAACTTCTGTTCCCCTCTTCCATACAGCCGGATTATTGATGCTGATGGATCCCCCGATCCCTCCGGCCTGGTCTGCTATGGAAGCGGCACCATGTTTGAGTTTCAGTTCATCGATGACATACACCGGAATAAGTGAAAAATCAACCATGCCCAACATGGGACTTTGAATGTTGATCCCATTCCAGCTGATGCTGGTATGGGAGGCGGCCGTACCCCGGAAAGATGCTGTGGAGAGCGCTCCCCTGCCATGATTTTTAATGAAAACAGAACTGTTTTCTGACAGCACATCCGACAGCGAGAGATTGACTTTCCCCTGAAGAATGGAGGTGTCGATTTCGGTCTGCTTCATCCCGGCTTCCTCCTTCAGGAAGATCCTGTCAGCCATGATCTCCACTGCATCAATCAGGAACAGGGAGTCCCTGATCCCCTGGGAGTGGAGCGGTACAACGAGGAAGCCTCCTAAAACCATGATTTGCAGCCTTCTCCACATGTTATTGCTTCAGAAGTTTCATCCATTCAACCGAAACACCCCTGTCAATCCTCACCATGTAAACACCCCCCTGGAGTTCCCCTATCCGGATGGTGTTGTTCCCTGAACCAGGCTGAACCTGTTTCATGCACATGCCGGAAACATTGTAAAAAGAGATGACTGCCTCCCCTGTTCCTGTGATCCGGATCTCCTCCTTTGCCGGGTTTGGAAACAGCCTTATCCCGGTCCATCCCACCTTCTCTTTCATGGGCGTGAGACCACCAGGATTGACGGTGGTAGAAACCGATGCCTTCACTGCCGGATCAGAATCCAGGGAAGCTGTCAGTGTCAGCGGACCTGTTCCCGTAAGCGTGAGTACATTTTGCGCATCGATCTGCGCCCACTCCGCATTACAGCTCCATTGTATACCCTGGTTGTTCTCAAGCCTGCCCCGGTGAAAGGAAAACACCTCCATCTGGTAAGAAGTGGTACCGATCACAGGCGGAAGATCCCTGATTACCAACAGGTCAAGATCTCCATCTATCCCGGGTTCAGGAGGTATATCCACGGCACCTGTAATTTCAGTGGAAACCTCTCCCAGCCATCCGCCTTCATGAATAACCGCATTCACAACCCGTATAAAATGGATCATGTCCAACTCCACATGATTTCCATCCGCATCCAAGGCCCAGCTGATATCAAAAGCATCTCCGCCCGCATTTTCAAGTTCCGGTGTATACGGATTGTCCGGCAAGGTATAGGGAGGATTTCCCCGGGGCTGGTTATCTGCGTATCCAAACGCCCTCCTGGCAGATTTCAGGAGCGGCGGGTGATTCACATCCACAGCTCCCCGGATCATTGAGCCTGTCACTGTATACTCCTCTGCAGGGATGCCGGGGAAAAAATCCTGGCAGGGATAATAGGGCTGTACATGGGCGCTGTTGGCCCGGATAAACCCGGCGTTCCCCAGCTGGTCCTCCCAGGGTACATCCCGTGCTACCGTATCGCAAGGGTTTGTATAAATCACCTGGTAATTTTTCCGGGTGGAAGAAAAATGGTAGTCACTGCCTGCCAGCTCATACCACGTATCATCGGGTGCACCGTTCCCATTTTCATCTTTCATCACCCAAACTACACCCGGCTCTGACCAGTCGGGTAATGGATTTCCAAAAATGGTGAAATCCACCCCGAAGGGATTGTCCGGATGATTCTCCACCGGGGCCTCGAAACGAAAAATCACTTCTCCGCCAAATGCCCCCAGGCACAGGCTCCCGTTCACCCCTCCAATGATGGAAGCAGCAGATTCCGGAAGGCCCCAGGGAGCTTCATTGATGAACTGTCCGGGCGCCGGTGTATACGAAATCACCTCCGAAATGTACTGTGCCTCCAGGGAGGCGATGCCCGGGACCAGCAACAAAACCGTGAAGATTTTTCTGAACAACATGGCTAATTTTTCCGGATCAGTTTGCTCATGTTGGTTCCATCATATGTAATCCTCAGGATATAAGCTCCATCGGGTAGTTCTGAAATATCAAAGGGTTGATCGGGCAGGTGTTCCGGGAATTCACTTAGCAACACACCGGTCGTGGCGTAAACCCTGATATCAACCGGACCGAAAATCACCCCATTGATCCGGTAAACGCCACCGGAAGGATTGGGATAGACCTCCAAAGAGGAGCTTTCAGGATCCGTAACTCCTCCCACTACCTGGATAGTCACCCGAAAAGTGTCGGTTACAGCAATCCCCGCTGATTCACCTTCTATCACAACATCTGTTTCTGTGCTTTCCACACTGCCCTTGCCAGTTGGCATAGGAAAGGAAATGAAGTCCCCGTGAACTGAAACACCGAACAGATAATTGTTGCTCAGAAAGACCAGTTTGTTGGTGATCAGGGAATCCGGGTCATCCGGATCGGAAAATACATTGGAGATATCGACGTCTTTCAGCTCATGATACATACATGAAATATCTTCAATGGGATGGGCTACAAAAGGAGGGTAGTCGGCTGCATGCACGTCTGCAAGCGGCTGTCCGAACGAATAGGTCAGGATGCTGTTTCCAGCCTCAGGCTCGGTTATATCGCCCACGGTTTTTAGCATTGCCATCCAATCCCACTCACCGCTTGTAAATGCCAGGGTATCCAGATTGGTCCCTTCACCGGTGGTTCCGTTCCATTGAGCCACCAACTTCTTTCCCCCAAACTGGTTCATGGTCAACACCAGGTTCCCGGCCACATCCGCATCACAATCATAGGCTCCGGCCGGCAGGTCAGAAAGTTTCTCTGCATCCGAAATATGCAGTGTGTCATGTCCCTCTTGATTGAACAACCCGGCCAGCCGGGCGCTGTCCCACCGGTAGAGTCCATTGGGATCCATCATATAGGAAGTACCATAACAAACCGCTCCTGTTTTATCGATGGCAAGCCCTGCAGAGTAACCTCCGGTTTCGATAAGCATCCGGTGCCTGTCCTGTCCCGATGTATCAAGCAGAAAGATGCCATTGGGATCTTCCCAGGAGGAGGTACAGATCCCTGAAACAAGGATGGTATCATTCCAAAAAACCAGGTCGAAGTTCTGAGGAAAGACAGCCTTTAAGTTCCATACTCCACTTTCGGTATCAATCTGGTAAATACGGTCTTCCACATTAAAGTCACTGGTATATCCAGCCCAAATGGATGATCCGTCGGAGGAGATTGTCAAAAAACTGGCGTAGGCCGAGACCGTATCGTTTGCCGGTTTTCCATATTTTTTCAGAAGAATTCCCGAATTCATTTCCAGCATCCGTATGGTATCAACGTCGCTGGTGAAGATGAGGTTTTCGTGCACATCAAATGCAGAAACCATCGTGGATTCGAACTGAAGATAGGCCGATTTAAAACCGTTCTGGTGGGCCAGGTAGGTCTGGCCCATGACTGAAAGCCCGATAAACAGGCCTGTTGGGAGGGTAATCCATTTTTTCATTTTGCCACGATTTTAATATTCAATTATTAAAGTCGCAGCGGGCGGAGTGAGGCAAGACCAATGATAGATTTTTGATCAGCTTCCCGTTCACCGCGGGCTGCAAAAACAAGGGTATCATTGGCAGGTCTTCTGACTCGTCCTTGCTTCCGGAACCTTCCCATTCAACCCGTCGAATACGGGTTCAAAACAGTGGTTTTCTCCAAAAGCCATGTGGCCCTGATAAGGCGTATACACGGATTCACAGCAGCGGGAACTGTTGCCGATTCTAACGGCATTCCCTTTTCATTCCCCCGGCACTGCCGGGATATGGAAACCAATAATGAGATAAAAATACAAATTAATTCCAAATGACACACGAAAATTACTGAATTGGCGGAGTCCATCCGTAATCCACATATTCCCATTCAAACTTTTCACCATTGATGTGCACCAACAGAAAGCCTTCCTCCAGAGGATCTCCCGGCTTGTTATTCCACCACTTTCCACAAACTGCTCCACCGGTAATAAAATGAACCTGGTTGTTTACATTGATGTCTTCCAGAAAATGGAGATGCCCCTGGAGAACAAGCTTTAAATTATAATCCCAAAAATTGAGTAGTACCTCCCGGGAATTAACAATGACCATTCCCCTGGAATTGGGCTCAAGCGATCCACGGATTAGCTGGGTCTGTGAGGTAATAAAAGGTATATGGACGCTGACAACAATGGGTGTTTCCTTGCCGGTTTTATGAAGATCCTCCTTGATCCAGTTGATCTGTTCATCATCGATCATTCCTTCATATTGACCCTCTTCGCTCCTGTAAATGGCATCAAGTACGATGAAATGCCAGCCTTTGTGGTCAAAGGAATAATAGCGTTCTCCAAACCTCTTTTCAAACATCCCTTTGCCAAACTCGGGGTGTTCCTCCAGTCCGGCTTCACCCCGGTGCCACCCAAATACTTCATGGTTGCCCACCGTATTATGTACCGGCATGTTGAATCCCTTTGATGCTGTTTCATACAATTTGTACAGTGAATCTGCTCTTCCATAGGTCTGGCCCAGCGCATCCATCACCAGGTCCCCTCCGGTAAGCACAAAATCGGGGTTCATCCTGTTGATGGTGTCAATGGCTTTTTGAAAGCCCTCCACAGCCGAGCGTTCAGGCTGAAGGTGAATGTCCGTCAGGAAAGCAAATGTAAACTCATCTTCCTGGTTCTGGTCTGCCACCTTCACAGGCTGGTTACAACCCCACAGGATCAATAGCGATAAGCCCAATAGACTAAATATCTTCTTCATGGTTGGAATTTTCAGTTAAGTTATTAAAACCGTTCATTCAAAAACATCCGGATTCTTTGCAACAATCCAGTTGAACCATCATCCGCCTGAATCGGTCATCCAATTCAGAAATTTTCGCTGTATTCAGGCAATAGTTCACTTTTGCTCCGCTGATCTCCCCCTTGATCAGGCCGGCATCCTTTAGCTCGGTCAGATGCTGATTCACCGTGGTCCGGCTCAGGGGTAACTCCCTGGAAATATCTCCAGTTATGCAGCTCCTGGTCTCTGCCAGATAATTCAGAATGGCCAGCCGGGCCGGATGGGCCAGGGCTTTGAACAGGGCGGCAGATGTTTGCAGTTCTTTATCAAATAATTCAAGTTTCGGAGATGTCATGTCGTGATCTTTTATGACGTAAATATACGACAATACGGTTGAATCAAAGAATATTAAAATTGAATCGTGCTCCCGGTGAGAACCTGTTTGTTTCCAAAGGCTTTATAAAAAAGACCAAGCGCCGGATCCTGCGTACAATGGGATGGATAAACAGAACCAACTTCTGCGTTTTTCAGGTATTCTATGGTTTTTTGGGTTTGATGGTTATCGGCACTAAGATGAAAACCCCCTGTTACTCCTGCCAGGCTACTTATTCCGGTAACTTTCATGGCATGCCCGATCATGTTGCAAATTCCCGAATGGGCGCATCCCGAGATGACCACCAGGCCTTGATCTGTCGTACAGGCCAGCCCGGAATCATCCATAATGAAATCTTCCTCTCCACCTTCAAGCAGGTACCGGGTGGTTTTGGCTTCAAAATCATTGACCCTGGGGATCTCTCCCAGAAACCAGAGATGTTCTGACATCTGAACCGGTTTTCGGGAGACGGTCAGATCGAATCTCTTCTCAATCTCTTCCCTGGTGAGAGCCAGTCCCAGGCTTCCGCCTCCCTGTTTCCTGGTTCTGCCCTGGAAACAGCCCGGATGGCACAGGAGCGGTTTTCCTTCCACATGCTGTAATCCATTGCCATGGTCCCAGTGACCGTGACTAAGCACCAATCCATCCACACCGGTCAGGTCGATACCAAGTTTCTCTGCGTTCCGGAGAAATACATCAGAGGCTCCCGTATCGAGAAGGATCTTTTTCTCATCCACCTCGACCAGGAATGAGAGGCCATGCTCGAATTTGAATCCGGGCATGGCCTTTGTATCTGATAACACAATGAGTTTCATGTGAGGCTTATTGTTTTTTCCAGAATTCTTTTGCAATGACCTCTGCTGCCTTGATAAGCGGATAGGCAGCAGGGGAGGCCGTCAGCATGGGATGGGTTCCGATCTGAGAGGTCAACAGTTGATTGATATTCATCTTGTTCTGGATAATAAAACCGATGATATTAATCAGCTCCCCTGTACTGGATCCTCCCATCACTTCACCGCCAAGGATCACACCATTTTCGCGGCCTGCAATAAGCTTGACAATCTGCTTATGTGGATTGTTAAGCATCCCGGGATGCCTGTCAACACCTGCAAATGATCCTGCAATGATATCAAATCCTTCCAGCTTTGCCACAGTCTCAGTAAGCCCGGCAGCTCCAAATCCAGTCCCGTTCAGGGCAGTTGAAAAGATAGCAATGGTACCTCCAATGGTCTTCAGGGTGGAGAGCTTGTACAGGTTCATCCCCGCTACCCTGGCTTCGGCACAAGCGATGGATGCCAACATGGCTTTGGACCTCTTTCTGGTAAAAAAATCCCTCTTTTCGGCACAGTCTCCCACAGCAAATACATCGGGGTGGTCGGTGCGCATATATTCATCCACTTTAATAAATCCATCCCTGTTATAAGTCACGTCCAGGTTTTTTGCCAATTCGACGTTGGGAATATATCCCATGGAGAGAATCACAGCCTCTGCTTTTATGATATTGACCACATCATTATATTCGATCTTCACTCCCTCAACCTTCTTTTCCCCCATGATCTCTTTTAAACAGTGGCTGGTCAGTATTTCGATCCCCCGTTCCTTCAATATGGATTCTGCCTCCCCTGCAAGGTCCGGGTCAAAAGCCAGTGGAAGCACCTGGGGAAGTAATTCTACGAGGGTTACATTCTTTCCCGCTTTCTTCAACTCATCTGACATTTCAATGCCAATAAACCCGGCTCCCACAACAACCAAATTTTCCACATTTGCCAGCTTTTTCTTCATGGCATCAAGGTATATCAGGTCTTTTGGGACTGTAAATACATTTTCCAATTGCACTCCCTTCAACCAGTCAGGAACAACAGGGGTGGAACCGGTTGCCAGGATCAGTTTTTCATATGCAATTTGTGTTCCATCGCTCAAAAGGCAGGTCTTCTTCTCACCATCCAGAGAGCTTACCTCATTAACGATAATCTCCACCCCTTCCTTGATCAGACCGGCATCAGGCAAAATATCCTGATCGCTTGTCTCCAGGGTCCCGAAAATATAGGGGATACCACATGGAATGGCCACCTTTTCCTCCTTCCGGATTAAAGTCACACGCTTTGTGGGATAGTGGGATTTTGATGCCAATGCAGCTCCCAATCCTGCAGCGCTGCCTCCAATCACCAATACGTCAGTATTTTTCATCTTTATTAAATTTTATAATGTAATTGTTAGTTATGATGTAATCCCTGTGAGGGATCTGGTAATACAATCCAGGTATTTTTCAGGATTCGTAAGCAGCTTTCCGGTCTCTTTCTCCGCAAGGACAAGCGATGTTTTTGCTCTTGATACCAGTTTATTATGTTGATTCCGGATCCTGTAACGAAACTCCAGCCTGGTGTCCCACGGCGGATGAATCGTAGTCTCAACCTCGATGGTATCCCCAAAAAACAGGGGGAATGAAAAACGCGTTTCCATTTCCACAACCGGCATGATCACTCCGCTTTTTTCCATGGTAATACAATCGAACCCAATAGACTTTAACAACTCCATTCTGGCTTCTTCCAGGTAGAGTGCATATTGCGAATGATGCACATAACCCATCTGATCGGTTTCCGCATAGCGGATCTTTATGATGGTATGGTGTTTAATCACGTTTCCTGATTAATGAAGTTTTACAAATCGGGCATGTTTGTGAAAAACATGGAACTCCCGGTTCATGAGCCATCTTATAATTACACCTGGGGCAGATGCAAAACTCATCAATATGCAATACCGGCTTCGCTGTGCTTTGTTCCTCTTTCCACTCCCGGATGCTTTTATTAATGTGCTCAATGTTCTCCGATTTGCAACTGATGCACTCCTGATGTTCCGCATTGGGATGATGAAAAACAGTGGTGCATTCATGGCACCTATACCACTGCTTATCAAATTCCACATCACCCCCCTCAATGACGATCGAACGCCCTTCGGTAAATGCCTGTGCAATTTTTTGAAGGCAGCTGCTGTAAATCCTGGTGAAGGTCGGACGAGATACATTCATCATCCTGGCAGCCTCCTCCTGTTTCATGCCAGAATAATCAGCAAGGCGCAATGCCTCATACTCTTCATAGAGCAGGGATACCACAACTGCATCGTTAAACGGGACTCCAATGGGTTGAAAACCCTTTAATACCGGTGGCGAAACCACCTTTCTAAACTGTTTGCTCCTTGGGGACATGAATGTATTATGAACATATGTTCATAAAGATAGTGAACATATGTTCATATACAAAATTCCCAAGCCTTTTAATTACACGTCCAGAGAGACCCAGGTCAGGTAGAGTTTATACGCCAGTGAAAGGAGAATGGCCCCCAGAAAAAGGCCGATGAATCCGAAGGCCATAAAACCCCCGATGGCCCCGAGAAAAATTACCAGCATGGGCACATCGGAACCTTTTCCCATGATCAGGGGTTTCAGAATATTATCGATGAGTCCCATTACAATGAAATATAGTGACCACATGACAGCGGGAAACGGATCCCTATATGCGAAAAGGTAGATGATCATAAAGATGTTGAAAATCAGCACCGGGATCTGCGCGATGGTCATGATCAGGATCAGGATGATCCAGACCGCAGCCAGGGGAATATCGGCCAGGATCAATCCCACACCCATCAGGGAGGTCTGAATAACAGCAACTCCCAGGACTCCTGCGGCTACGTTGCGTATGGTGACCAGCGATATATGAAGGAACTCATCTCCACGTTCACCCACCACCCTGGAGAAGATCTTCTTTCCCGAATCAGATCCTTTTTCAAAAAATATAAGGAAAACACCGGCAATGATAATGGAAACTGCAAACTGCAGGATCCCCAGTCCCGTATTGGCCAGTGCCCCGAACAACTTTTCACCCCAGGCGGCAATCTGAGGAAGGAATCCTTTGAGGGATTCACCCAGGTTCCGGGAAAGTGCCATCCAGTTCTCATAAAGCCAGGGCCCGATCAGCGGCCACTCTTCCACAGATGCTGAAGGAGGAGGTATCTGGAAATTTCCTTCCTGGAAGCTCCCTGCCAGGAATTTAACCCCATCTACCAGCTGATTCACCAGCCAGATACTGGGGAAAACCAGCAGGGCCAGGGCCACAATGATGACCAGCAGGGAGGATATCTTGTTTCGTTTTCCAAACCAGCCATTCACCTTATGAAAAAAAGGAAACAGGATGATGGCAATGATCAGTCCCCACAACAGCATGCTCAGGAACGGTTTCAGGATCCTGAAGCACAGATAGATTACCAGGGCAAAGGTTCCCACTTTCAGGATCAGGTCAATAGCAACATTCACATAGTTGCTGTTCCCCTTGCCGTTTGGCTTCAAAGTACCGGCCATGATGCAATGTGTTGAGTGAAACACAAGATATGAATTCTAATTATAACCAGCAGAGTGCAAGTGTTCTCTCTGGAATTATTCAACCCTTCCTACTGGGAACAGGATCCTTTCCTGGTGGCCTCAACCGGACTTCAGAAGATGAAGGAAGCTGTGAGATAATACTTTTTTCTATTTTTACACACTGAGATGTCTGGTAAAAAGCACATATCCATCCTGCTCCTGGTCAGTTTTTCAATCCTGATCGGTCACAACCTTGTGCCCCACCAGCACCATTTGGAGATCCCCTCCTCACCCCTTTCAAACGCTTGTCCCTTCGGTCAAAACGCCCATCACGACGGGAATACCGGTACCAGACACTGTCATGCTTTCAATAACATTGATTTAGAGAAATACAACCCTTCGGGAATGCCGGATCCTGTAAGCCTGAATACAAATCTGACTGCCATCGGTCCATGTGTTCCGGGCCCGGTTGAAGAAGCCGAAAACTCCCGACTGTTCCGCCAGAAAAACCCCATCCATTCAGCGCCCGGATCCTGCCCTCCTTCTATGAGGGCTCCCCCGTCCATTGTATAAATTTTCCTTTTCAAATTGACCACAACAGGACATCCTTTGTATGGCCTGAATCTATTCATTTACAATTCCGCAATCATGTACAGAACAACTTTGGTAATCATCATGCTCGTCGCATTGTCATGCCACAGGAATTCCGGCCAACAGGATCAAAACATTGACACGGGCAATCAGCATTCTGAAGAGACCGTACAATATACCCTGTTCGGTACCAACACTGAATTTTTCTTTGAACATGAACCCTTTGAAGCAGGTCAGGAGTCTGTCTTCCTTGTTCACGTGACCTGGCTTGATACCTATGACCCCTGCACAGAGGGCAAAGTTACGATCCGGATCGGCAAAGCCTCTTTTATATCCGGTAATCCGATTATCCCCGGAATTTTTGAGATTACTGTTACTCCTGCAGCAGCCGGTCTGTCCGAGCTGGAAATCACACTGGTTTCAGGGCAGGTCACGGAAACGGTCAAAGCGCACGCAACCGTGTACAGGGACCATGACGACATGCTGTCAACCGATGAACCGGATCATTTCCATGATGAGGGAACGGGGGGAGAGATCAGCTTTTCAAAGGAACAGGCGTGGAGTAGTGATTTCATGGTCTCGAAAGTCCAGAAGGAGATGATTTCCATGGTGATCCCCACCAGTGGTGAGCTCATTCCTCCACCGGGCAAAATCAAGCGGGTTCGGGCCAACATCGGCGGGATCGTCTCTTTTGCAGACAAGAGTCTGGTGCAGGGCACTGATGTAACCCGTGGTCAGCATCTGTTTTCCATATCGGGGAAATCACTTCCGGATAAGAACTTCCAGCTTCAATTGCAACAATCCTTCAACAGCCTTGAAAAGAGCCGGAGCGTATACCTCAGGCACGAGAAGCTGTTTACACAGGGGGTCGTGTCGGAAAAGCAATATCAGGAGTCAAAGTCGGCATATACTGCGGACAGTCTTCAATATTACAACCTGGCAGACCTTACATCGGAAGATGGAGTGAAGGTATTCGCCCCGGTGACTGGCTCCATTCATGAACTGGAGGTCAAAGAAGGGGACTATGTGGAAACAGGACAGGGTATGGCGACCATCTCATCGGATAAAATCCTTCTGCTTCGGGCAGACCTTCCCCAGCAATACCATGGAATTGCAGAAAAAATCCATTCAGCCAATTTCCGGACGGCCTATTCCCCGGAGATCTGGTCCATTGAAGCCTTCCATGGCAGACACCTGACCACAGGGCGTTCTGTGGCTGAGAATGACCATTATCTCCCGGTTTATTTTGAATTGGAAAATGACGGGCGGCTTCTGGAAGGGGCATTTGCAGAGATCTATCTGAAGAGTGATGCCGAATCTGAGCATATAGCCATACCGGTAATTGCCCTTATGGAAGATCAGGGGATCCGGTATGTGTATGTCCAGGTAACAGGGGAAAGCTACACCAAAAGAGTGGTAACCACAGGCGCCAATGACGGAAGGATCATTGAGATCACCCATGGCCTTGAGCCCGGTGAACGCATAGTAACCCGCGGGGCCATCCTTGTCAAAGCGGCTTCGGCGGTGACAGGGGTGGTTGGACACGGTCATTCACATTAAATATTAGAATCATGTTGAACCGTATTATAGAATACTCCCTGAACAACAGGATGCTGATTATCTTCCTTTCGGTGTTGCTGCTCATTGGCGGACTTTTTACGGCAAGGGAAATGGAGGTCGATGTGTTTCCGGATCTCACCGCTCCTACGGTGGTGGTCCTGACCGATGCACACGGGATGGCTGCCGAAGAAGTGGAAACGCTGGTTACTTTTCCCATTGAATCATCCCTTAACGGAGCCACAGGTATCCGCAGGGTACGTTCCAGTTCATCCTTTGGATTCTCCATCATCTGGGTGGAATTTGACTGGAATATGGATATTTACAAGGCCCGTCAGATTGTGAGCGAAAAGCTGCCCACCATCAGTGCACTTCTCCCCAAAGGTATCGAAGCACCCATCCTGGCGCCCCAGACTTCGGTTATGGGAGAGATCATGCTCGTATCCCTCACCTCCGACTCGCTGTCCATGTTTGATCTGAGAACCATTGCCGATAAGCAGGTTCGTCAAAGGCTCCTTTCGGTTTCGGGAGTAGCCCAGGTGGTGGTTATGGGTGGTTTACCCAAACAATTTCAGATCCTGGCCAATCCCTACAAGATGAAATATCACGACATATCGCTGGCTGATCTCACCAATGCGGCTGAGAATACCAACAGCAATGCGTCCGGAGGATTCATCAATCAATACGGGCTGGAATATATTGTCAGGGCCACCGGGCGATCCAGGGACCCCAAAGACATTGGCAGCTCGGTCATCGCCATCAGGAATAACAAACCTGTGAAAATAGAGGATGTGGCCACGGTGAACATCGGCCACCCCGATAAGATTGGAGATGCTTTTCTGGCCACCC